>Ga0116168_1000728_pt1 | contig 30419 bp, 22 predicted proteins | sample AD_UKC129_MetaG_FD_89795 | JGI IMG/M metagenome (GOLD analysis project Ga0116168, IMG submission 89795) | Active sludge microbial communities of municipal wastewater-treating anaerobic digesters from Canada - AD_UKC129_MetaG | ecosystem: Engineered > Bioreactor > Anaerobic > Digestate | place...
AAATACCGAGCTATTTTGAACTTTCAATGGCATATGATTACAAATTTGATGATGATATAAGCTTATTAACTGGTTTTAACTTTAGAAATAATAATGCTATGGAAGATTTACTCCAAGTTGGTGCTGAATTTTCATACGTTGAAATGTTTTACTTAAGAGCTGGTTACGAAACTTATTTGCAGAATACAGATAAAAATATTTATGATTATACATTAGGTGCTGGTATTAAATATGATTTTACAAGAAGTTTAAGTATTACATTTGATTATGCATATAGGAATGTAAATGAAAAAGCATTTGATGCAAATCATGTTTTCAGTGTTAAACTAGGTTTTTGATTATATATAAAAAAGGCTGCAAAAATTGCAGCCTTTTTTATTTTAAACTTGATTTTTTTGATTAAATATATTATATTTACAGTTCAAAAAATGGAGAGTTGGCAGAGTGGTTGAATGCGACGGTCTTGAAAACCGTTATACTGGGGAACCGGTATCCGGGGTTCGAATCCCTGACTCTCCGCAAAACAAAAGGCTATCTATTGATAGCCTTTTGATATATAAAAATTCGATAGAATAAGTAAAGAATATCTATTCTAGTTAAAATAACTTATATACATCTCCTTTTGCCGGTATTTCGATATTATTAAATCCTTCATCCAACAAGCGGTCTTTAAGTTTTAGTTGTTGATCGTAATCACCATGAATTAAATAAATGCCCTTGAGACGATTTTTGTTCATTTTATTCATATAATCAACAATTTCATTTGAATCGGCATGTGCACTTAATGAGTTTAATACAACCACTTTTGCATTTAAATGTTTTTCATCGCCTAAAATTTTAACTGGATTTACACCTTCAACTATTTTTCTACCTAAGGTATGTTCAGCATTGTAACCAACAATTAAGATGATATTATTAGGATTTTCAATGTTATTATATAAATGATGAACTATTCTTCCAGCTTCGGCCATACCAGAGCTTGATATAATCATCATAGGGCCGCACATTTCATTTAATTTTTTTGATTCTTCAACTTCAGTTATAAAGGTTAGATTTTGAAAACCGAAAGGATCTTTACCTTCTAAAAGATATTTCATTGTTTCGCTGTCATAACATTCGGGATGTAATTTAAAAACTTCAGTTGCATGTACAGATAAAGGACTATCGACATATACAGGTATTTTAATTTTAGGGTATTTTTTAAATAATTCATTTAATGCATAAACTAATTCTTGTGAACGACCTACACTAAATGAGGGTACAATTATTTTTCCTTTTTTTTGAATAGCTTCTTTTATGACTTCTTTTAATTTTTGTTCAGTTGTTTCGTAAGTAGCATGGAAACGTCCTCCATAAGTTGATTCCATTACTAAATAATCTACCTCGGTAACTTGTTCAGGATCTTTTAAGATTGGTAAATTCTTTCTACCTAAGTCGCCTGAAAAAACAACAATATATTCATTACTATTATCTTTAAAAGTTAGTTGAGTAATAGCAGACCCTAATATATGTCCCGCATCTAAAAATTTTAATTTTATTTTTGGATGTATTTTAAATTCCCAATCGTAATTTATAGCAACCATCATTTTAATTGTTTTTTCTACATCTTCAGCAGTAAACAAAACTTCAAAAGGTTTTTGTCCCTTTTTTATTCTACGTTTATTTATAAATTCAACGTCACGTTGTAAAATACGTTGTGTATCTCGTAGCATTACAGCACAAAGGTCACGAGTTGCAGCGGTACAATAAATATTTCCTTCGAAGCCAGCTTTTACAAGACTTGGTAAGTTACCGGCGTGGTCTGTATGTGCATGGGTGAGTATTACAAAATCAATTTCTTCTGGTTCGACATATTCAAGTTTTCGGTTTAATTCAAATGCTTCTTTCCTTTTACCTTGATAAAGTCCACAATCAATTAAAAATGTAGTGTTTTCAAAAGTTACTTTATGCATTGATCCAGTTACGGTTCTAGCTGCGCCAATGAATTGTATTTCCATATAAACCTCTGAACATAAATTGTGATTATGTATTAAAATTAGTTAAAAATTATTTAAAATTCAATTTAATTCGGAAATTTTTTGGAAAATTGTTATTTTAAATTTAAAAAAAAGGAAAATTATGTTAAGCAGACATAAAACCTTAAAAATTGATCGTGAAAATATTTGGCATCCATTTACTCAGATGAAAAGATATGAGTTTATTGATCATAAAGTTATAGTAAAAGCTAAAGGGATGAAATTAATAGATTATGATGGTAAAGAGTATTATGATGCAATTTCTTCGTGGTGGACTAATATACACGGGCATTGTAACAAAGAAATAAATGATGCAATTAAAGAACAATTAAAGAATTTAGACCATACTTTATTTGCTGGTTTTACACATCCATACGCTGCTGAAGTTGTAGATAGATTAAAATTTTACTTACCAAATAAATTGAATAAATTCTTTTTTTCAGATAATGGTTCTACTGCTGTTGAAGTAGCAATTAAAATGGCTTTTCAGTATTGGCAAAATATAGGTAAATCAAAAAAAACAAAATTTGCTTATTTGGATAATAGTTATCATGGTGATACAATTGGTTCAATTAGCGTTGGTGGAGTTGATTTATATCATAAACTTTATAATCCTTTGAGATTTCAAGCGTATAGATTAAAACAGCCCAAATGTTCAACTTGTCCATTTAGAAAATCTGATATTACAGGAGATGCAACTGATACTGGTTGTAAATTAGAATGTTTGAAAGATACAGAAAAACTATTAACCAATAAACATGAAGAAATTGCTGCTGTAATTGTTGAACCGTTGGTTCAAGGTTCTACAGGTATGAATATTTATAATCCTGATTATTTGAATAAACTTGCGAGAATATGCAGAGATTTGGATATTCTTATTATTTTTGATGAAGTTGCAACTGGTTTTGGTAGAACAGGAACAATGTTTGCATTTGAACAAACGGATGTTATACCAGATATTATAACTCTTTCCAAAGGTATAACAGGGGGTTATTTACCATTATCATTAACTGTTACTAATAACAAGATTTATGATGCATTTTATGATGATGATGTTTACAAAACACTATTTCACGGGCACAGTTATACTGCAAATCCTATAGCCTGTAGTGCGGCAATAGCTAATTTAAAAATATTTAGAGAAGAAGATTTACCAGAATCAAAAACAAAAGTAATGAAATATTTCCATGATGAAATTAAAAAATTATACAGTTTAAATTATGTTGGAGATGTAAGATATAAAGGGTTTATCGGGGCTATTGATTTAGTTAAAGACAAACAAACAAAAGAAAAATATGATGCGATGGTTGATTTCAAAATAAATCAGGCTTGTTTGAAAAATGGCGTTTTAATCAGGCCATTGGATGGTACTGTTTACTGGTTTCTACCGTTAGTTGTGAAAAAATCTGATATTGATGAAATTATTGCTCGCACTATTAAATCAATTGGAGAAGTACTGAAAAAATTATAAAAAAAGGGCTTATAAAGCCCTTTTTTGTTGAAATTATGATTTTTGTTTTGCGATTAAATTTAAAGCACTACCAGCTTTGAACCATTCGAATTGTGAATTGCTGATAGTATGATTTAATATGATTTCTTCTTTTGTACCATCGGAATGTTTGATAACTAGAGTTAAAGGTTTACTTTCATCAAAGTTTTCTAAGCCTATAAGGTCAAATCTATCATCTTCTTTTATTTTGTTGTAATCTTCTGGATTTGCGAAAGTAAGTGGTAACATACCTTGTTTTTTTAAGTTTGTTTCATGAATTCTAGCAAATGATTTAGCAATAATTGCAACACCACCAAGAAATCTTGGTTCCATTGCAGCATGTTCACGTGAAGAACCTTCACCATAATTTTCATCACCTACAACAATCCACCCAATTTTATTCGATTTATAGTAACGAGCAACATTTGGGACTTCACTATATTCTTTAGTAATTACATTTAAAACGGAATTTGTTTTTTCGTTGAAATAATTAACTGCTCCAATAAGTAAATTGTTGGAAATATTATCGAGATGACCACGATATTTTAACCATGGACCAGCCATTGAAATATGGTCAGTTGTACATTTCCCTTTAACTTTAATTAATAATGCTAAATCTTTGGGGTCTTTACCATCCCAAGGTTCGAAGGGGGCTAATAATTGTAATCTTTCGCTATTTGGATTGACAATTACTTCAGTATCAGCGAATTTGTCGGAAGGTTCAATAAAACCTTTATTATCTGTGATAAATTTATCAGGTAATTCTTTACCTTTTGGTTCGGGTAATTTAACTTCTTTACCGTCTTTATTTATAATTGTATCAGTTATAGGATTGAAGGAAAGTTTTCCGGATATAGCAAATGCTGTAGTAATTTCTGGACTTGCAACAAATGCGTAAGTATTTGGATTACCGTCATTTCTTTTTGCGAAATTTCTGTTGAAGGATGTTACAATTGTATTTTTCTCTGGAGCTTGCACGTCCATACGCTTCCACATACCTATACAAGGACCGCAAGCATTAGCTAAAACTTTACCACCAGCTTTTTCGAATAAAGGTAATTGGCCGTCTTTTTCGATTGTTGCTCTTACTTGTTCTGAGCCAGGAGTAATCAAAAATTCAGTTTGTACATTTAATCCTAACTCAATAGCATTTTTTACTATAGAAGCAGAGCGGTCGATATCTTCGTAACTTGAGTTGGTACAGCTTCCAATTAATGCAGCAGAAACCTTTTCAGGAAATCCTTCCTTTTCTATAGCTTGTTTTAATTCACTAATTGTATAAGCCTTATCAGGTGTAAAAGGACCATTAACATGTGGTTCGAGAGTAGAAAGATCAATTTCAATAATTTTATCATAATATTTTTCTGGATTTTTGTAAACTTCTTCATCAGCTTTTAAATGATGATGCAATTTTTGCGCTAAATCTGCTATTTCTTTTCTACCTGTTGCTTCTAAATATTGATACATCTTATTATCGAATGGGAAAATTGAGCAAGTTGCACCTATTTCTGCTCCCATATTACAAATAGTTGCTTTTCCAGTTGCAGAAATTGAATTTGCGCCTTCACCAAAATATTCAACAATATAGCCTGTACCACCTTTAACAGTTAAAATACCAGCTAATTTCAAAATAACATCTTTTGGAGATGTCCAACCGTTAAGTTTACCAGTTAATTTAACTCCAAGAATTTTAGGAAATTTTAATTCCCAAGGCATACCAGCCATAACATCAACAGCATCAGCACCGCCAACACCAATAGCTATCATACCTAATCCGCCAGCGTTAGGAGTATGAGAATCTGTTCCAATCATCATTCCACCTGGGAATGCATAATTTTCAAGAATTACTTGATGGATTATACCGGCTCCGGGTTTCCAAAAACCAATTCCATATTTTTTTGAGATAGATTCAAGAAAATCATAAACTTCTTTGTTTTCGTCAAGTGCAACGTTCAAATCTTCATTAGCGCCAACTTTAGCTTGAATTAAGTGATCACAGTGAACAGTTGTTGGAACAGCAGTCGTTTTTTTCCCGGCATGCATAAATTGTAAAAGTGCCATTTGTGCGGTTGCGTCTTGCATTGCAACTCTATCGGGGCGAAAATCGATGTAATCTTTACCACGATTAACATCTTTTAAGTTTTCTGCGTCATAAAAATGTAAAAATAAAACTTTTTCGGCGAAAGTTAATGGGCGATTAATTTTTTTTTGAATGTTTTGTAATTTTACTTCAAAATTTTCGTAAAAATTCTTGAGAAATTCAAAATCTTTAATCATTTATAGCTCCTTGTTTTGTTGTTCATAAATTAATAATTAAACATAAAACAAAAAAATATAATTCAATAGAAAATTATTTATATTTAAACAATTTTTTAAAATATTCCAAAAATTTATGTTTTTAATAATAATTGGCTCAGACGGTATAGGCATAACTAAAGCAAAAGTTCATAAATTAAGCAGTATTCAACTTAACATTTAGCGTTAAATCCTAATATGAGAAATGTTATCAAAAAAATTATAAACTAATTTTTATTCTCCCCGTTAGGGGCATGCTTACACTGCCCGAGCTAAAGATTAAAAATTATTTTATCAAACTTTTAATAAACGGAGCAAAACCAGCGAAGAAAAATTCAACAGCTATAACCATAACAATTAATCCCATGAGTCTCATAAGAACATTATTTCCTACTTCACCAAGAGCTTTTGTGATTTTTGCAGAACTATATAATATTAAATAAGTTAGAGTTAGAACAAGCGTTACTGATACGATAAAAATTAGCTTAAAAATTAAATTATTTGCATCTTCCATTAATACAATTGCATTGGTAATCGCTCCAGGTCCGCAAATCATTGGAATAGCAAGCGGAGTGACAGAAATATCATTGACGTAAGTTTTAATTTCTTCCTTACTGACTTTTTCTGGACTGATTCTAGCCTTGAGCATATCCATTCCCATAAGGAAGAAAATAACACCACCAACAATTCGAAAGCTGTTAACTGAAATGTTGAAAAAAATAAATAGTAATTGCCCTAAAAATCCGAATAGAAGAATTGTTATAAAGGATACAAAAATTGCTTTTTTTAATGTTTTAATTTTTTGGTTTTCAGGCAGATTGGTAGTCATTGTCATAAAAATTGGCATTACTGCTAAAGGGTTGATAAGCGTAAAAAAAGATGTAAATGTTAAAAGAGCGAAATTAATATATTCGTTCATATGTACCTAATGATGAATAAAAATTTATTCAATATAAAAAAAATTATTTAATAAATAAATATGTAGTAAAATTGTATTTCTTTTTGATGAAAAATTTTTAAATAAGTCACAAATAATTTAACAATGAATTTAATTTAGTTTTATTATAATTTAATTCAATATTATTTAATTGTAAACTTAAATGAGGTATTTTATGAAATTATGGATTGTTGCAGCAGATATGGGATATGGTCACTTAAGAGCTGCATATTCTTTTGAAAAAAATGCAAATTTAAAAATATTGAATATTGGGAATGATGAATTTACATCAGAAAAGGTAAAAAGCAAATGGAAGATTTATCAAGGAATGTATGAAGTTGTATCGAGGAATAAAAATAAGCATATAATTGGAAAGTTTTTATTCGGTTTGATGAATGACTTGCTATGGATACCAAATTTGTATACAAAAAGGGATTTATCACAGCCTACATATCAAGTAAAAATGCTTTATAAACAGATACAAAAAGGCTTGTATGATGATTTTATAAAAATTGTTAGTGATAACCATTTGCCGATTTTTTCAACTTTTTATGCGCCATCAATTGCAGCGGATTTTAATGGACGAGATAATAATTATTGTTTTATTACAGATTCCGATTTGAATAGAGTTTGGGTGGCCGAAAATCCACAACAGAGTAAAATAAAATATTTTGTTGCATCTGATAGAGCCTATTACAGATTGTTGAAATATGGCGTAAAAAATGAAAATATTTTCAAAACAGGTTATCCGTTTAATGATGAAATATTAACTGAAGAAGCTGTAAAAAACTCACTTGTACGTAGGTTGAAAATTTTTGATCCAGAAGGGAAATCAGAATTAAAAAAAATAATAACCGAAAAAATTGGTTTTGATTATACAGACGTTATAAGAAAAGAACCATTAACCATAACTTTTGCAGTTGGTGGAGCAGGTGCACAAAGAGAGTTAGCACGTAAAATTTTAAAAGGTTTCAAAAATGAATTATACGAAAATAAAATTAAATTTTACCTTGTTGCTGGTAGTAGAAATGATGTAAGAGAATATTTTGATAATTTAGTTGAAAAGGAAAAATATGTTAATGTTGAGATTATTTATGAAAAAAATAAAATGGATTATTTCAAAAAATTTGATAATGTAATGTTACAAACAGATATTTTATGGACAAAACCAAGCGAATTATCTTTTTATACTGCAATAGGTTTACCAATTATTATAGCTCCTACAATCGGAGCACAAGAAGAAGCAAATAAAAAATGGCTTCGAGATGAAATGGGGATTGGAATAATCCAGAATAAGCCATCATATGCCAAAGAATGGGTTGAACATCATTTGAAAAGTAAAAGGTTTGTGGACGCTGCTATATTGGGATATCTTAAACAAAATATTGATGGGAAACAAAAAATTTTAAATATTATAAAGGATAATTTATGAAACAAAAATTACTATTTTTTTATTTACATACCGGTGGCGGACATTTAGCACCAGCAAAAGCAGTTGCACAAGTTGTTAATGAAAAATATGAAGGTTATGAAGTTCTATTACAAGATGGTTTCGAGAAAAGTCCAAAATTTATCTCTAATTTGATTGTTGATGGTTACAAAAATTTGCAATCTTATGCACCAAAAATTTATGAAATTTTATATGCTTTGAATAAAAACAAAGTCTTTACAAGTTCAACAATTAATAATATTCATAAGATAATAAAATATGATATTTTAGATATAATTGAACAACAAAAACCTGATAAAATAGTAATATTCCACTCATTCCTAATTAAACCTATAATAAAAGCTTTAAAAAACTTAGATTTAAATATACCAGTGATAGTTGTTGTAACAGATCCTATAACACCGCCACCTATATGGTTTTTAAATAAAGAATTGTTTTTTGTGGTATTTAGTAAGCAAGCTAAAAAATATGCACTGGAAGAAGGTGTAAAGGAAGAGAATATAAAAATATTGAATTTCCCATTGGATGGAAAGTTTTCAAAAAGTTTAAGTGAAAAGGAAAAATTGGATTTTAAAATAAAAAATAATTTGCCAACTGAAAAGCCAATTGTATTACTTTTAGGTGGTGCTGATGGTTTGCCAAAAGGTAAAAAAATTGTTAAAAGATTAGTTGAATTAGCAGCTGATATACATATTGTGGTAGTTTGTGGTAGGAATAAAGAGCTTTATTATAAAATTGAAAAATATATATCGGAAAAGAATATCTCAAATGTTACTGTTCTTGGTTATATAAATTATGTTTACGAATTAATGCAGTCTTCTGATATTGTAATTTCAAAATGTGGTGCTTCAACATTTATGGAAATACTTCTTTCCAAAAAAGTGCCAATAATAAGCAGTTATCTTTGGGAACAAGAAAAAGGAAACGTAGAATTTATTGTAGATAATGATATGGGATTTTATGAAACATCCACAAAGAAAATAGCTAAAATTGTTAATAAATTGATAAGTAATAGAGAATTTTACGAAGAAATTGTTTTCAATATAGATAAAGCCAAATTAAAAAATGGAAACAAAGAATTAGCAGATTTTATAATTAATTTCGGTGGTAATAATGAGGATTCTATCGATAAGTGATTTACATATTGGTAAAAAAGATGAATTTGATATTTTTGGTTGGGAAGAAAATGAGTTTATTGAATTGTTAAACGCAGTTATAGAATATTTTAATATTAAATTAGTGGTACTAAATGGTGATACATATGAACTAATGAAATATAAATATGAGGAAATTGTAAATGCATATCCAAAACTATGTAAGTTATTTGAAAATAAAATGTTTATTAAAGTGAGAGGTAATCACGATATAATAAAAACAGATTTGCTGAATAGCTTTTTAATAGTCAATAATGACGGGAAAAAAATTTTATTTGAGCATGGCCATAATGCGGATTTTATTAATGGTACAAGAATAGGAAGATTTATTTCCAATCTATCTTTCAAAATAATTAAATATTTAACAAAAAATGAAAAATTACTAAAATTATATTATAAAATTGTAGAATTTGATGACCAAATAAATAGAATTCCAAGAAAATATAATACTATAAAATATTTACATTATGCATTAAAAAGATTGGCAGAAGTAGATGTAATTGTTTTGGGTCACACACATAAATTAGAATATCATAAAACATATTATTTGAATAAAAAGAAAAAATATTTAAATACTGGCTCTTGTACTATGGGGCGATTTCAAGGTATAATTTTGGATACAGAAACGTTAAAATATGAGACATTAAAACTTAACAAAAAATCCAAACAAAAAGATTTCATTGAACAATTAGAAGGGAATATAGTTTTAAAATAGAATAAATTTTTATATATTAATTATTGAGAGAAAATTATGTAAAGAAAATGAAAGAAATAAGTCCAAAAAAATTAGCTGATAAGACAGGTATAAAAAAATATAAAGAGTTGCGAAAACTCTTCAAAAACTATGATCAAGAAGATAAATATTATTCTAAATACGAACAGAAAGAATTATCATATGATATAGGTGATGTAGTAGGAATTCATGATGCATCTGTTCCCTTTGATTGGAACAGAAGAATTGAGAATATAAAGGACAAATTAAGACCATGCTTAATAATAGATAAAAATATAAAATTTTATTATTATACAGTAGTACCAGGCACTTCAAAAGAACATAAAGATACTCCTGAAGCAAAAGTTATTGTTGCACACGTCCCACCTGAAGAATTAGTAAAAACAACATATTTCCTTTATCAATATAGATGGAATGTGAATAAAAAAATAATCCAAAAAAGACTTGCAAAACTTTTTCATACACATATACCAACTATTAATGAGTTGATATGGAAAAATTAGTTGAAAATTTGCGTAAAATGTTAAATCTATTAGGAACAAATCATTTTAATAGCGAGTTAAACAAAGTCACTGAAGAAGTATATAAAAATATTGAGAAAATAATACAACAAAATTTGTTTAAATACGAAAGTAATCCTTCCATTAGTAAACAAAAAAAAGAATTAGTTGAAGAACTTAAACAAGAAGTTATTATTGAAATTATTAGAAATAAAGATAACGACTTTTTTACTAACATTTCACAAAAAAGTGAAGAGCAAATATATACATATGTTAAAAATATATGTATTAATAATATTTTCGATTTAATAAAAAAAATTAGCGTTAATGATAAATCAAATTTGTTAAAGGTAATAAGAGAATTATTAAAGGAATTAGAAAGAGAGAATTATATAATATCAATAAAAGAAAATGTTTATGTAGTCAGTAATAACAAAAAATATCAGAAAATATTATCATATGTAGAATTAGAAAATTATAATAACGTTTTGGGACACAATGAAATATTAAATAAAAATGGGAAAATTAATAAAGAAAAATTGTTTAATGTTATTAAAAAACTATTTAATATTTTGGAAAATTTTGCCATAAGTGAGTCATTAATATTAGATTATATTAGATACAATACAGATTATTCAAAGTACGAAATAACAAAAATTGATAATTATGACGAAGAAGAAGATATGTTTGTTTGGGAATATATTAAAGATGAGACCTATGATATTGATGACATTAAAGATGAAGTTGATTTTCTGTTAAAAAAAATAGAATTTAAGTGCGCTAAAGATAGAAAATTTGAAGAAAAGTTACTAATATTTTATTTGATGTACGCAGAAGAACTAAAATTTACTGAAATTGAAACAATTACGAAAAGGAAAAAATCATCTATTTATAATGATATAGAAAATGTAACAAGTTATATAACAAGGTTAATTAATGATAATTTACTTTTTAGAGATACAAATATAAATTATAATAAATTTGTAGATATATTATTTGAGTATCTAAAAGATAAGTATCAAAAATATTTTTAATCATAGGGTAAAAAATGCAACGAAGAATTGATGAAATTACTGACAAATTATTAAGATATTCCCAATTTGACTCTGTACCTAAAGAACCTGGTCAAATATGGGATATAAAAGATGCCAATTATAGCTTTTTGATAATCAAAAATTTGGATATAAATGTAGTTTGGGGGATTATATTAGATAATAAATATGCTTGGGAAGATTGTCAAGAGGTTATAAAAATTGATACTTGGCGTGGTTTAAAAGTAGTAGTCCCTTTTACTGAAGGGCCAATTTTAATAAATAGATTATCAGGATATGTTGAGAAAATAACAGATAAGGAATTACAAAATGTAATAAAAGATATTCAAAATGTTAAAGATAAAGAATTAAATATTGTATATCATAAATATATTGACGATATACTAGGAGAAATTGATTTTTTAAGAGAAGAAGTAGAAACACAGTTAAATTTAACTGATGAAGAATTAAAGAATATAATTGATAATTTTATAAATGATTATTTGAGCAAAAAAAGTTCTAAAAGAAAGATAATACCATTCACTTTCAATACAAAGGATCCATATTATTATTCCTCTTTTGCAGCTGCAGATAATACTATTAAAAATAAAAAGAAAACAATTTGGAATGAAATTAGAAAAAAACATGCTGTAGCAAAAGATATCGTAAAAAATGATCTGTATTATGTGAGAATTGTGGAAATTAATAATCAGTATTATCTAGTAATTGATATTAATACTAGAAAAATTGAATTTGTGAACATTGAGAATATAAAAATTTTAACTGGTGATAAAATATATCAAATAGATGAAAAATGGAAAGTGGTTGACTATGATTATAAACCAATTGATTTAAATAAAGTTAAAGGAGATAAAATAATCTTTAAGATTACAATAAATGGAGATATTTATTCAAAAAACATTAATTTGTAATGATGGATGATAAAATATTTAAAATATTAGATGATTGCGAGAAAAATAATTTATATGATAAAGCAATAGATATAATCAATAAGGAATTAGAAGTAGAAATCGATGATTATAACTATGAAAATGAATTAAAAAGAAGAAAAGCGGAATTTCTATATGAAAGAAGGATATTTCAAGAAATTGGATACGGAGAAGCATTTTTACCGGTAGTAAACACTGAAAATAAGCGTAGTATATTAATAAAAGTAAAAATTATTAAGAAAGAAGTAAGTAGCAAAGAAAAGTATTTGCAAAGTTGGGAAATTGTAAAAAAATTAGTTTTTGATTATCTTCATGACATGGTTGCAAAAGAGGAATTGGATTTTTATTTAATAGGATTAAATCTTCAAAATATTTATTTTAAGTTTAGTGTTAATAATAATAAAGAAATTGAAGGAAAGTCTTTTGAATTAGCATTAGCAATAGCATTATTATCGTATATTATAAACTTGAAGCCTAATTGTAAATGTGCATTAACTGGGAAAATTGCTACAAATAGTAATAATAAATTTATGCTTGAAGCAGTTGATTATATTGAAGAGAAGATTCAAATACTGCAGGATTATCAATTTATTGAAAAGTTAGTTGTTGTTGATACAAATATAGAGGATAGCAAAATAATAAATGTGCAAAAATTTGATGAGGTAATAAAGGAAATATTTGATTATGAGAAGGTTAAGAATAAAATTAGGGGATTGCATGATAGCCAATGTGTGAATACAATTAAATATACAATTGATGATATCAGACTTAAAAAGTGTAATAACAAAAAGATTAAAGCTAAGCGTATAACTATTGAACATAGCATGATTGATGAAAATCAAGTGAAATATGTTAATGAATTTTATTCAAAATTAGTAGAAAAAATTTCTAAATTGAAAAGTCCAGTCTTAATCGACAAAGCTGTAGCCGGCTTTGAAAATTCTTTTATAGTTTTACATGCCTTAAATAAACCGATTGAGTTTTTAGCTATTAACAATACAAATTTTAGTAAAGCTATAGTTGTCTATAGAGACAACTAACTAACAATGATATTTCAGTAGGGGATTTGTTGGAAATTGATAATTAGCATAATAATTAAAATTAATATTAAACATATATGTAATTGTATTAAAAATTCAACAACCATTCGAATAATATCACATCATTATTAAAGATATATTAAGCAAAACTCAATTATATTTAAATAAAATTTTAGCTATTGACAATTTGCCTGATATTTTTAAATTGATATTTAGAAATAAAATATTTTTTTGATGGGACAGCAAAATAAGACATATAAAATAAAGCAGAATTGGCAAAATTGCTATTTATCACAAATATACAATTTATTTATTAAAAAAGCCCAAAATACCTCCCAAATAATACTATCAAATATACTATCTATTATTATTATTCTAGTGATTATTATTCTATAAAGCTGAAGTTCAACCTTAACCAAATTACAAAACAATTATAACGAGATTATAAGTTTATGGGTTGAGGTTGAACCTCAGCCAGGGAGGATTATATATATTTACAAAAATAAGGTGGAAAAAAATGAGATCAGATTTAATTAAAAAAGGTTATGAAAAAGCGCCACACAGGAGTTTGCTAAGAGCAACTGGCGTAATAAAATCGGAAGCAGATTTCGATAAGCCATTTATTGGAATAGCAAATTCTTATATAGATTTGATACCGGGGCATGTTCATTTGCAAGAATTTGGGAAAATGGTAAAAGAGTTGGTAAGGGAAGCAGGCGGTGTGCCATTTGAATTTAACACTATTGGTGTTGATGATGGTATTGCAATGGGGCATATTGGGATGAGATATTCTTTGGCAAGCAGAGAATTAATAGCTGATAGTGTTGAGACGGTGGTTGAGGCGCATCGTTTGGATGGATTGATATGTATTCCTAATTGCGATAAAATTGTACCAGGTATGTTAATGGCAGCTGTGCGAGTGAATATTCCCACTGTATTTATTAGTGGCGGACCAATGAAAGCGGGAGTTTTGAATGGTAAAAAGATTGATTTAATTGATGTATTTGAGGGTGTTGGGCAATATGCAGCAAAAAATATAAATGATGATGAATTAAAAGCGTTGGAGGAAAATGCTTGTCCCGGTTGTGGAAGTTGTTCTGGAATGTTTACAGCAAATTCTATGAATTGTTTAACTGAAGCATTAGGTATGGGAATTCCTGGCAATGGCACAATACCAGCGGTTGATGAAAGAAGGAAAGAAATAATAAAGAAAGCTGTTGAAGCGTTGTTCTATTGTATTAAGAATGATTTAAAGCCAAGAGATATAATTACAAAAGAAAGTATTGAAAATGCTTTTGCTTTAGATATGGCAATGGGTGGAAGTACCAATACAATTTTACATACTTTAGCTATAGCAAGTGAAGCTGAAATTGATTTCGATTTGAAGAAGATAAATGAAATTTCAGAAAAAACGCCATATATATGTAAGGTAAGTCCAGCAACAAAAGATGTTCATATAGAAGATGTTGATGCTGCAGGAGGAATAACAGCGATATTAAAGGAATTGTCAAGAAAAGAAGGAGTTTTGAATTTAAATTGTAAAACAATTACAGGTAAGACGTTGGGCGAGACGATTAAAGATGCTGAAATAAAAAATGAAAAAGTAATTAGAAGATTAGAAAATGCATATTCTAGATCGGGTGGGCTATCGGTTCTATTTGGAAATTTAGCGCCTGATGGGTGTATAGTGAAAACTGGGGCAGTATCTGAAAAGATGATGCATCATTTAGGTCCAGCAAGAGTTTATAATTCGCAAGATGATGCACTTAATGGTATATTGGCAGGTGAGGTGAAAAAAGGTGAAGTGGTGGTGATAAGATATGAGGGACCTAAAGGTGGACCAGGAATGCCAGAAATGTTATCACCAACAAGTGCAATAATGGGTATGGGATTAGGTGAGGATGTAGCTTTAATAACAGATGGTAGATTTTCCGGGGGGACAAGAGGGGCTTGTATAGGGCATGTATCGCCAGAAGCAGCTGAAGGTGGTCCAATAGCTGCAGTTGAAAATGGTGATTTAATAGAAATTGATTTACGAAAAAGAACCATAGAGTTGAAATTATCAGATGATGTAATAAAATATCGATTAAATAAGTTAGAAAAATTTGAACCAAAAATTAAAAAAGGTTGGCTATACCGTTATAGCTATTTTGTAACATCTGCCAATACAGGTGGCGTATTAAAAATAAAATGAAAGGTTAAAATATGAAAGGAAATAAAAAACCAAAATTAAAAGGAGCTCAAATATTTTTTGAAGCCCTTAGAAAAGAAGGAGTTAAACATATATTTGGATATCCTGGTGGTGCTACTTTGTATATATATGAGCATTTATATGATATAGAAGATATACAACATATTTTAGTAAGACATGAGCAAGGTGCAACTCATATGGCGGAAGGATATGCAAAAGCTTCAGGAAAACCGGGAGTTGTATTAGTTACATCAGGGCCAGGTGCTACAAATACTGTTACTGGAATTGCAGATGCGTATATGGATTCTGTGCCTATAGTAGTTTTTACTGGTCAAGTTCCAACTTCATTGATAGGTAATGATGCTTTTCAAGAGGCTGATATTTGTGGTATAACAAGGCCAATAACAAAGCATAATTTTTTAGTAAAAGATGTAGAAGAATTAGCTCTTACAATAAAGAAAGCTTTCTATATAGCTACAACAGGTAAACCTGGACCAGTTGTTGTCGATATTCCCAAAAATGTTTCAAATTCTTATGCAGAATTTGAATATCCAGAGACAATTGAATTGAAGACTTATAAACCTGTATATCATGGACATCCAAATCAAATTAAGAAAGCTGCAGAAGCTATAAAAAACCATAAAAAGCCATTACTTTATGTTGGTGGTGGCGTTGTAATGTCTGAAGGAGCTTCAGAACAATTGTTCAAATTAGCTACAAAATTGAATATTCCTGTCACAATGACATTGCAAGGCTTAGGCGCGTTCCCTGGTGACCATGAATTGTCGTTAGGTATGCTTGGTATGCATGGTACTTATTATGCAAATAAGGCAATAACTGATTGTGATTTATTAATTGCTGTCGGAGCAAGGTTTGATGACAGAGTTACTGGAAAGTTGGATACGTTCTCAAGACACTCGTATAAAATACATATTGATATTGATCCATCAACTATTGATAAAAATGTTAAAGTAAATCTTCCAATTGTTGGCGATTCAAAAAATATTTTAGAAGAATTAAATAAATATATTGATTTTACAATAGATACATCAGAATGGTTAAAACAGATTGATGAATGGAAAAAAGAATGTCCATTAGCTTATACTAAAGGAGATGGTAAATTACGTACTGAATATGTTATAGATGTATTATCTAACCTTACAAAAGGGGAAGCTATTATAGTGCCAGATGTTGGGCAACATCAGATGTGGGTAGCACAGTTTTATAAATTCAAATATCCAAGAACTTTTATAACTAGCGGTGGTTTGGGGACAATGGGTTTTTCAGTACCAGCAGCAATTGGAGCAGCTTTTGCAGTAAAGGATAAACCTGTTATTTCTATTAGTGGGGATGGTGGTTTCCAAATGAATATACAAGAATTAATAACCGCTGCTTATTATAAAATTCCAGTCAAATTTTTTATTATTAACAATGGATATCTTGGAATGGTAAGACAATGGCAAGAATTATTCCATTCTGAAAAATATAGTTTTACTAATTTACAAACTATTAATCCTGATTTTGTAAAAGTTTCTGAAGCAATGGGTGTTAAAGCTTTGCGCTGTGATAATGTAGATTGTGTGGAAGATGTTATTAAACAAGCTTTAGAGTATAATGAAGGGCCAATTACTGTAGAATTTAGAGTGGTTAAAGAAGATATGGTTTATCCTATGGTGCCAGCTGGTGCATCAGTTTCTGATATGATAGTTAAAAGGCTAAACCCAGAAAGGATGGTGTGATATGAGACATATAATATCAGTTTTAGTAGAAAATAAATTTGGTGCTTTAAATAGAGTTTCATCAATGTTTAGTGCAAGAGGTTACAATATTAACAGTATATCAATTGGTGAAACAGAAACTCCTGATGTTTCACGAATGACAATTGTAACAGAAGGTGATGAAAAAATAATTGATCAAATAATTAAGCAATTAAATCGATTAATCGATGTAATAAAAGTTATTGATTTGACAAATACAAAAATGGTTGCAAGAGAACTATTGCTTATTTCAGTATTTTGTCAAAAAGGTACAAGATCGGAGATTGTTGATATATGTGAGATATTTCAAGGAAAAGTTGTAGATATTACTCATAATACAATGTCACTTGAAATAACTGGTCCACCGGAAAAAATTGATGCCGCTATTGATTTACTATTGCCTTATGGAATAAAAGAGATAGCTCGTTCTGGAACAGTAGCGATGAAAAGAGGGGATAAATAAATTTATTAATAAATTATAAAACAAACAATTAAATATGGAGTACGAAATGAAAGTTTATTATGACAATGATGCAAATTTAGAAATTTTAAAATCAAAAAAAATTGCTGTATTGGGTTTTGGAAGTCAAGGTCATGCTCACTCTTTGAACTTAAAAGATAGCGGCATGAATGTTTGTGTTGGATTGCGTAGCGATAGTCCACGTGTAGAAAAAGCTAAAGCTCTTGGACTTGAAGTTAAAACAGTTGATGAAGCTTCTCAATGGGCTGATATAATAATGGTTCTTTTACCAGATGAAAAACAAAAAGAAGTTTATGAAAAACAAATTGCTCCTTACTTAACAAAAGGTAAAACATTAGCTTTTGCACATGGTTTTAATATTCATTATAAACAAATTGTGCCGCCAGCAGATGTAAATGTTATAATGATTGCTCCAAAAAGTCCAGGACATTTGGTAAGAAGGACATATAAAGAAGGTTCAGGAACACCATGTTTAATTGCAGTATATCAGGATGCAACTGGTGATGCAAAAGATTTAGCTTTAGCATGGGCTAAAGGAATTGGCGGTACACGTGCAGGAGTAATTGAAACTTCTTTCCAATATGAAACTGAAACAGATTTATTCGGTGAACAAGCTGTTCTTTGTGGTGGTGCAGAAGAATTGATTAAAGCAGGTTTTGAAACATTAGTTGAAGCAGGTTATCCACCTGAATTAGCTTACTTTGAATGTTTACACGAATTAAAACTTATTGTAGATTTATTCTATGAAGGTGGTTTAACACGTATGAACTATTCTGTAAGTGATACTGCTGAATATGGCGGATATACTAGAGGCCCTAGAGTTATAACAGGTGAAACAAAGAAAGAAATGAAAAAAATTCTTGAAGAAATACAAAATGGTAAATTTGCTGAAGAATGGATTAATGAAAATAAAAATGGCAGACCAAATATGAATAAATTACGTGAACAAACACAAAATCATTTAATAGAAGAAGTTGGTAAAAAATTACGTTCAATGATGAGCTGGCTTGGACAAAATAAACAAAAATCTGAAGAGGTTGATATATGAAATTTAAGGTGATGTTGCTCCCTGGAGATGGAATAGGGCCAGAAGTTGTTGCATCTGCTGTTAAAGTGATGGAGTTAGTTGGTTCAAAATTTGGTTATGAATTTGAATATCAACAAGGTTTGATAGGTGGGTGTTCTTATGATAAATATCAAATACCACTTACAGATGAAGTAATTAATAAATGTTTTGAAAGCGATTTCGTACTGTTAGGGGCTGTTGGTGGATATCAATGGGAAAATCTTCCACATAATTTAAAGCCAGAAGCGGCATTGTTAAAAATCCGTAAATCATTAGGATTGTTTAACAATATTCGTCCCGCTAAAGTTTTTGATTCAATGTTAGATTCTTCATCTCTAAAAGCTGATGTTTTAGCAGGTACAGATATTGTTATTTTGAGGGAATTGACAGGAGATTTATATTTTGGTGAACCGCGAGGATATGATGATGAAAAAGGTTGGAATACAATGATCTATTATAAAAATGAAGTAGAAAGAATAGCTCAGCAAGCTTTTGAAATTGCTTTAAAAAGAAGTAAAAAAGTATGCTCAGTAGATAAAGCGAACGTACTTGAGACATCACAATTCTGGAGAAAAATTGTTGTTGAAATTGCCAAAAATTATCCAGATGTAGAATTATCTCATATGTATGTAGATAACGCAGCTATGCAATTGGTTAGAAATCCTAAACAATTTGATGTTATATTAACTCAGAATATGTTTGGTGATATTTTAAGCGATATTGCTGCTATGATTACTGGTAGTTTAGGTATGTTACCTTCGGCAAGTTTAGGGGAAAAATACGCTCTATATGAGCCAGTTCATGGTAGTGCCCCAGATATTGCTGGTAAGGGAATTGCTAATCCTATAGCTACAATTTTATCGGTTGGAATGGCATTTACTTATTCGATGAATTGTAAAGAAGCAGAAGATTTGATTAATAAAGCTGTTGATAATGTATTAAATAAAGGTTTTAGAACACAAGATATATACAACGAAAAAGAAAATCATAAATTAGTGAATACTGAAGAAATGACAAATTTAATAATTTCCGAAATCTCTCGGAGCTAAAAATGGATGATAAAAGAATAATAATATTTGATACAACATTAAGAGACGGAGAACAAGCACCAGGAGCTTCTTTAAGTGAAAATGAGAAGGTCGAAATTGCTAAACAATTATCCAAGCTAGGTGTAGATGTTATTGAAGCCGGGTTCCCTGTTTCTTCCGATGCACAGTTTAGAGCAGTTCAAAGAATTGCTACAGAAGTAGAAGGCATTATTCCTTGTGGACTTTCTCGCGCAAAAGAAATAGATATAAAAACAGCTTATGAAGCTTTAAGAAATGCACCAAAATTTCGTATACATACATTTTCATCAACTTCTGATATACATATATTAGGCAAGTTTGGAGATGATAAATATGGTAAATCATTAGAAGAAAAACGTAAAACTGTCCTTAAAATGTCTTATGACGCCGTTGCATATGCAAAAACTTTTACTGATGATGTAGAATTTTCTGCAGAAGATGCAGGGAGAACTGATATTGGTTATCTCGCAGATGTAATTGAAGTGGCTATTGAAGCCGGTGCTACTACAGTTAATATACCCGATACAACAGGTTACACTTATCCGTTTGAATATGGTGCTCTTATTGCAGAATTGAGGAAACGCGTTAAAAATATTGATAAAGCTATCATTTCTGTTCATTGCCATGACGATTTAGGTATGGCTGTAGCAAACTCTATTGCAGGTGTCTTAAATGGTGCTAGACAAATAGAATGTACCATCAATGGTATTGGTGAAAGAGCTGGCAATGCTTCTTTGGAAGAAATTGTTATGGCATTAAAGGTAAGAAACGATTTACACGGTTTTTATACAAAAATCAATAGTAAGCTTATCTACTCAACAAGTAAGATGGTTTCTTCTTTTACTGGTTTTGTTGTGCCACCTAACAAAGCTATTGTTGGGGATAATGCTTTTGCCCATGAATCTGGTATTCACCAAGACGGTGTATTAAAAAATAGACAAACTTATGAAATTATGCGCCCACAAGATGTTGGTGTACCTGATACTAAAATAGTTTTAGGGAGACATTCTGGTAGACATGGATTAAAAGCTAGATTAGAAGAATTAGGATATAAACTTTCAGAAAAAGATATAGACAAAGTTTATAAAAAATTCCTAGAACTTGCCGATAAAAAGAAAGAAGTTCACGACGACGATTTGCATATAATTGTCAATGAAAATACTAAACCAAAAGACGTTAAAGAATATAATTTAGAATATTTACAAATTACATCCGGTAATAAAATTGTACCTGTTGCTACAGTTCAAATTAAAAAAGGTTCAAAAGTTATATTAGAATCTGCTACAGGTGATGGTGTAGTAGATGCAACTTTCAAAGCAATTGAAAGAGCAATCAAAGTTGACTTCGATGTCGAAAACTATTCCGTAAAATCTATCACATCGGGGCAAGAAGCTATTGGTGAAGTTGTAGTTAAAATTAAAAAAGACAATAAAACATTTACCGGGAAAGGATTTTCAACAGATGTTATTGAAGCTAGCGCAAAAGCCTTTTTGCAAGCTGCGAATTTTTACATTAACAGTCAAACTAAATTAAAAGGTTAAAATATGGGAATGACAATAACAGAAAAAATTTTTGCTAATTCAGCTAAAAAATTGAGAGTTATACCGGGTGAAAATGTTTGGTTGAATGTTGACATTTTAATGACACATGATGTTTGCGGCCCACCAACAATTGAAATTTGGCAAAGAGAATTTGGAGAGAATGCTAAAATTTTTGATAAAAATAAATTAGTTATTTTCCCTGATCATTATATATTCACAGCTAATACACAAGCAAATAGAAATGTGCAAATCTTAAGAGATTTCGCAAAAAAACATAATTTACCTCATTATTATGATCCAGGGACTGATAGATATAAAGGAGTTTGTCACATAGCTTTGGCTGAAGAAGGTTTTAATGTGCCGGGAACAGTGATATTCGGAACAGATTCTCACACTTGCACAGCTGGGGCTTTTGGCCTATTCTCTACCGGTGTAGGAAATTCTGATGCTGCTTTTATACTCGGTACTGGTAAAATTTGGGAAAAAGTGCCTGAATCAATGAAATTTTCCTTCTATGGTGAAATGCCTAATTATTTAATGGCTAAAGATTTAATTTTACGAATTTTGGGCGATATAGGTACCGATGGTGCAACTTATCGTGCTATGGAATTTGATGGCGATACTATATTCTCACTTTCTATGGAAGAAAGAATGACGCTAACAAACATGGCAATAGAAGCAGGTGGTATAAATGGTATTATCCAATGTGATAAAGTTTGCGAAGAGTATGTAAAGCAAAGAACAAATAAAAGTTATGAAATTTTCACAAGCGATCCAGACGCTAAATATTTTGCTAAGTATGAGTATGATACTTCAAAAATTGAGCCTTTAGTGGCTAAACCTCATAGCCCTGATAATGTTGATACAGTGCGTAGCGTACAAGGTACAAAACTTACAAAATGTTATATTGGTTCTTGTACAGGTGGTAAAATTACTGATTATATAGCTGCTGCAAAATTATTAGAAGGTAAAAAAGTTAAAACAACTACTGTGATTGTTCCTGCAACAACTTTGATTGCTCAACAACTTGATGAGATTAAAATCAATGATAAAACAATCAATCAAATATTTGCAGATGCCGGATGTGTTGTTGGACAACCAAGCTGCGCCGCTTGTTTAGGTGGCCCTGCTGATACTATCGGTAGAGCTCAAGATGGTGAAGTTATCATTTCAACAACTAATAGAAATTTCCCCGGCAGAATGGGAAGTAAAAATTCACAGGTTTATTTAGCTTCTGCTCTTACAGTAGCTGCATCTGCGCTAAATGGATTTATTACTGATCCTAGAGATTTTTTATAAAAAGGAGTTAAAATGGAGAAAACAATTAAATCTAAAGTGTTTGTTCTATCTGATAATATAGATACCGATCAAATTATCCCAGCTGAACATTTGGTTTACAGCTTAACAGATGGAAACGAAGCTAAATTATATGGTAAATTCGCTCTCTCAGGTGTTCCAGCTCAACTTTCCGGACTACCAAATGGAAATATTAATTTCGTAAAAGATAATACAACCACTAGCGAATATAGTATTATACTTGCCGGAAAAAATTTCGGTTGTGGTTCTTCACGTGAACACGCTCCTTTTGCTTTACAAAAAGCTGGTGTTAAAGCAGTTATAGCCGAATCTTACGCCAGAATATTTTATCGTAACGCTGTTGATGGCGGCTTTTTAATTCCTTTTGAATCTAATGAAAAATTAAATGACAAATTTAGCACTGGTGATGAAGTTGAAATTGATTTAGAAAATTATACATTAACAAATATTACAAAAAATACAAAATACCAATTAAAAAAATTAGGTGATATTCTCCCAATTATTGAAGCAGGTAATTTGTTCGAATATGCTAGAAAGAACCAATTAACTTAAAAGGGCATCAAAATGAAAATAGAACTATTTGACACAACGCTACGGGATGGTACTCAAGCAGAAGGTGTTAATTTAACTGTTCATGATAAAATTACTATTGCTTTAAAACTTGATGATTTCGGTATTAATTATATTGAAGGCGGTTGGCCAGGAAGCAATCCTAAGGATAAAGAATTCTTTAATCAAATTAAAAAACATAAATTAAAAAATGCTCAAATCTGTGCTTTCGGTTCTACTGCAAGAGATGTAAATAATGTTGAAGGTGATGTAAACTTAAATGCCCTTATTCAAGCTGAGACACCAGTTATTTCTATTTTTGGAAAAACTTGGGATTTACATTCAAAAAATGCCCTAAATCTTACTGATGAACAAAACGCCGAACTTATTTATAAAAGTATAAAATATTTAAAAAGCTTCGGCCGTCAAGTAATATTTGATGCTGAACATTTTTTTGATGGCTATAAAGCAAATTCAGATTTTGCTATCAAAATGCTTATTGCTGCAAAAGATGCTGGTGCCGATTTAATTGCCCTATGTGATACCAACGGTGGAAGCTTGCCAGATGAAGTTTACAATATTGTATCTAATGTTAAACAAAAAGTCGATATACCTTTAGGCATACATGCACATAACGATTCAGAGTGTGCTGTTGCAAATTCCTTACAAGCTATTAAAGCAGGTGCGGTACATGTACAAGGTACTATCAATGGACTTGGTGAACGTTGTGGTAATGCAAATTTATGCTCTATCATACCAGCATTAAAATATAAATTAAATTACGACTTCCATAGTAATTTAAAAATTGAACACCTAACCGAGCTATCTCATTTTATCGATGAGATTATAAATTTACCACATAATACACGTTTGCCTTATGTCGGTATGTCCGCTTTTGCTCATAAAGGGGGAATTCACGTTAGTGCTGTATTGAAGGATTCCAGAATGTACGAACATATGGATCCAAAATTAATTGGCAATAAGCAAAGAGTTCCTGTATCAGACTTATCAGGTCAAAGTAATATTAAATATAAAGCTGCTGAATTAGGAATAGTACTAGAAGACTCTAAAGTAAGTAAAAAAGTTGTCCAATATATCAAAGACCTTGAAGCCGAAGGCTATCAGTTCGAAGGTGCAGAAGCTTCATTCGAGTTATTGTTAAGAAATGAACTTGGCGAGTATAAACCATTTTTCAATGTCCCATATTATAAACTAGTAGTTTCAGGAAATGGCGAACAATTCGCAGAAGCCGTTTTGAAAGTCGAAGTTAATGGCGAAATAGAACACACAGCAGCTAACGGCGTAGGCCCTGTTAACGCTCTTGATAATGCCTTGCGTAAAGCTTTATCAAGATTTTTCCCATCAATCAAAAAAATGAAATTAATTGATTACAAAGTTCGCGTCCTCGACGAGAAAAAAGCCACAGAAGCGAAAGTTAGAGTTATGATAACCTCAAAAGATGACAAAAACGAATGGGGAACAGTTGGCGTATCAGAAAACATTATCGAAGCAAGTTTCAAAGCACTTATGGACAGCTTAAACTATAAGTTATTTAAAGACAAGTTAAATAAAAAAACTAATAATAAAAAAACAAAATAAAGCTCTCTTAAAAAGGGAGCTTTTTTTCTTCATTGGCTCAGACGGTATAAGCTTAGCCCACGTGCGGCGGTGCCGCACGTGGGCAGCGGGCCGGAACGGCCCGCTAAAAATCCCACTTGAAAAGTGGGATTAAAATTCTCATTTTTTATTTTTAACAATTGCTTTTTGTGAAATTGTACGTAAAAAAATAAAAGTTTCAATCTAATTTTAACAACTTATGCGCTGGCACTCCGTAGGGCCAACAATTGTTTAATAAAAAATATTGTCTTGATGAAACTAAAATGTAGTTTTGAGAACTTTTACAATTGATATCATTTTTAATATAATTGAAAATACAATTATATCGTAAAGCCAATTATAATGTATATACAAAAATAATATTAAAAAAATAACTATATCGTATATACAATTATATTGTAAATACGAATATATTATTAAAAATTGCATATATATTGCAAATACAATTATATCGTATTTACGAAAATATTATTATACTTTTAAAATTTGCTATTAAAATTTAAAATTATTTGGCAAATTATTATATGTGTAAATGTAAAAACTTGTAAGTGAATGATATTGGAAAATATATAGCTTAGCGAGTAAAATTTTTTTGGGCGTTAGCCCGCCCGTGCGCCGCTCGGCGCACGGGCTTTAAGCTTACACTGTCTGAGCTAAATAATTAAATTAAAAATTTAATAATAAAAAAGAACAATCGAAAACTACTACTCTCTATAGTTTTTTAATAAATAAAATTATAAATTTACAAAATTAAAAAAAAATATTATGGAATTAAAAGAACAAATAAAATTAGCAGCTCAATTTATTAAAGAAGGAAAAGTCGTTGCATTCCCTACAGAAACAGTTTATGGCTTAGGAGCTAATGCTTTAAATCCAAATGCTGTAGCTAAAATTTTTGAATTAAAAGAACGTCCATCGTTTGACCCTTTAATCGTACACATTGCCAATTTAAATGATATCCAAAATTTAACACTTGCCAATGACGAACGTATTTATAAATTAGCAAAAAAATTTTGGCCCGGACCACTTACAATTGTATTACCTAAAAAAAATATCATTCCAGATATTGTTACATCTGGTCTTCCTACAGTTGGAATAAGAATGCCCAATAATAATATTGCTCTTGAATTAATAAACCAATCAGGCTGCCCAATTGCAGCACCGAGTGCAAACAAATTCGGGAAAATTAGCCCAACATTAGCAAAACACGTAAAAAAATATTTACCTGATGTCGATTTTATCATCGATGGCGGAAAAACTACCGTAGGTATTGAATCTACTATAATCAGATTGAATGATGATGGTTTCGAAATTCTTAGATATGGAGTAATCACAGAAACTGATTTAATAGATGTTATTCCAAAATCTACCCTAAAAACAGAAAATAAAATATTAGCTTCTGGAATGATGAAATCACATTATAGCCCAGATAAAAGATTTTACATTTTAACGGAAGAATTATTATCACAAATCGATAAATCTAAAGCCGGATTGATTTCTTTTAGTGGCAAATATGATTTAGGCTTCAAAAAGGTTATTAATGCAGCTAATAATTTAAATTTAAAAGAATACGCAATCAATATTTTTGATGCTATGCACACAATGGAAGAATCTGATGTAGAAGTTATTGTAGCTGAAGGAGTTCCAGAAACTGGTATTGGCAAAGCGATTATGGATAGATTAAAAAAAGCAGCTCATAAACATAAATAAAAAAGGGCCTTTCGGCCCTGTCTTTTTATAAATTAATTTCTACTCCGCCCATAATTTGTATCGGCCTTTGTGGTTGACCTTTATCAGGATTTAAAGGTCCAATTGCATAATATCTAGCGTCTGTTAAGTTTTGTACATTTAATAATATAGACATATTATTGTTTATTTTATATTTTGCAGCAAGATTTAATATGAAATACCCATCAATTTCTTTCATTTTTTCTTCTGTTGAATTTTTAGGAGTATTTAATCTAGATTTTGAATTGTAAATAAATCTAGGTGAAATTGTAAAATCCGAGTAGGTCAAATCAAAACCACCTTTAAACATTAATGGAACTACATTTCCAATTTGATATTTTTTACCATTAGGTGCTTTATTATTCATAAATCCATCAACATAACTTCCAGAAACATAAAAGAGAACTTTCTTTGTATTATCGATTTTATATAAATAATTTAGCTCTACTTCTCCACCATAATTTGTTTGCTTATCTTTATTAGTGCTAACTACAATAGTAGCAACAGGGTAACCTAGATAAGTATTATTGTATAGTTTTGTATCAAGTTCGTCGCCGTAAAGATCATTATAAACAGCATAAAAACTGTTAACTGAAAATCCAAAAGCTTCTGTGAGATATGATTTCAATCCTATTTCAAAAGTTTGTGCCTTTACTGGTTTAATCCCAGGATTAGGTAAGTGCCAAAAGTATGATGCAAATGTTTTTCCATTGTCAGTTGTATAAAAAGAACCGTAATAATCATACTCTACTCTTGGTGGTACTGCTAAGAAAGCACTTCCATATAAAGCTTTTATTGTTGTTTTTGGCGTAACTTTATAAACTAAGCCAAGTCTTGGATTGAAAGATTCTTTAAATCTACTATTATAATCATACCTTAAACCAGCAGTAATTGAAAGGTCTTCTGTAGGTGTATATTGGGTTTGAAAGTAACTACCAGTATTATAGTAGTTGAGAATGAAGAAATCGGCTTTTATTCCATTAGGAGAAAATTGTTGAATAGTACCTTTAATAATCCCACTAATATTCTCATCAGTTTTTACAGGATATTCTAAATCAGCCCCTTTTGGTAAAGAATAATAATTTTCAAAAAAAACACCTAAGATGAAACTTAATTGATCGTTATAATTATAGTTAATTTGATTTTCTATTTTTCCCATCGCACCATAAGAATATTTATAAGCAGGCTCTAATGCAACATATTTATTTCTGAAATTTGAATTTTTATCAAGGTCATATCTACTAAAAGTTACACTTGTAATGTTAGAAATATTATTATTTATTTGAACGTTATATCTTGCGTCAAAAACGTTAATATATTGAGCAAAATAAACATCTTTATTATAAATAGCATCACCATTAGGTTTATCACCTAACGCAGAAGAATGTCTAGCATAATTTCCAAAATAAGTAAATGTAAAATTATCAATTTTTAAATTTGCAAAAGCATTATAAGCATAAATTGGCATTTCGAAATCTTTGGATACAGGTGTCTTTAGAGCATTTCCATTAAAAGTTGGATTTTGTAAAAATTCTTTAGCATTACCAAAATCCATAGGGTCTTTATAAAACTCATACATTTTAGGACCTTGTTCATAATAATATTGGAAGCCCAAATTCAGTTTTGTTTCAGATGATAACTTCTTTGTGTAAAAGGCATTAGTGTTAATGGAGTTAAAAATTCCTCCAGTTACACTTAAATCTAATGAATGATCATTGTTTTCTTTAGTGATAATGTTTATAACTCCTGTTACAGCGTCTGCACCATAAAGAGCAGATGCTGGACCATAAATTATTTCGATTTGTTTTGCCAAATAAACAGGGTAGTTTTCTATAATTGGCAACATTTCGCCAGTTGGACTTGAAATTTTAATTCCATTTAATAGAATAATAAATTTTTCTTGTTCGCCAAGCCCTCTTATATAAGTTGGATTATACCATCTTGGGTCTGCACCTTTTGAAATATTAATAGCAGGTAAATCAATTAATAAATCTTGTAATGAACGATATCCTCTTGTTTTAATTTGTTCATCAGATATTACTACAATAGTTGCAGGTGCCATACTAGATTTCTGGGCACTTTTACTTGCAGTTGTAACTTCAATATTCAATAATTCTTCAAGCGTCAGATCCATCAAATTCTCTTGTGAGAAAACTATACTGCAAAAAAATAAAAACATCATAAAAAGCTTTTTCATATATTACCTCAAATTATTAATAAAATAAATTTTTTGGGCTATAAAATTACAATATATATTTTTAAAAATCAAATTTTATTTTCTGTATTAAATTTGAAATTAAATATATTTAACAATTATAAAGATATTGTTAAAGACAAATAAATCCTTAGTTAAAAAAGGAAATAAAAAAAGAGGTGTTGTTATCACCTCTTTTAGAAAACTTTTAATTCTTTAAAACATCTTTTATCTTTTTTGCTAACATATTTAAATGTTTTTTCTTAGCTGTAAGCGGCGGTGCTATTCTAATTATTGTTTCGTGAGTATCTTTTACTAAAATACCTTTTTCTTTTAATTTTATAACATAAGGACGAGCAGGTTCATTAAGTTCTAAACCAATCCAAAGACCTTTTCCCCTAATTTCTTTAATTTTTTCAGATTTTATTTTTTTTAATTTCTTAAGTAAATACTCACCAAGTTCAAAAGAACGTTCAACCAAATTTTCATCAATAATAACATCCAAAGCAGCCATGGCAACTGCAGCAGCTAAAGGATTTCCTCCAAATGTTGAGCCATGAGTTCCTGGTTCAAAAACTCCTAATGTCTCATTAGTTCCTAAAACTCCCGAAACAGGATAGAACCCACCACCTAAAGCTTTACCAATAATTACCATATCAGGTTTAACATCTTCATATTCGTAGGCAAATAATTTACCACTTCTGCCCAAACCAGATTGTATTTCATCAACAATTAGTAAAATATTATGTTCCTTACAAATGTTTTCAATAGACTTTAAAAATCCCTCTGGTGGTATAATTACACCACCTTCTCCTTGAATAGGTTCAAGCAAAATTGCAACTGTATTTTCAGTTATATTATTTTTAAAACTTTCTGCATTGCCATATTCTGCAATTTTAAAACCAGGTGTATAAGGGCCATAATTACCCTTAGAATCGGGATCATCGGAAAAAGATATAATAGTTGTAGTTCTACCATGGAAATTTCCACTCCCAACAATAATTTCAGCTTTTTCTTGTTGCACACCCTTCACATTATAGCCCCATTTCCTAGCGGCTTTTATAGCAGTTTCAACAGCTTCTGCACCTGAATTCATAGGTAAGAATTTATCAAATCCAGTAAGTTGGTTAAGCTTTTTGTATAGTAAAGGTAATTTATCATTTCTAAAAGCCCTACTTGTTAAAGTTAATTTTTTTGCTTGTTCTATCATCGCCTTATAAATTTTAGGATGACAATGCCCTTGATTTAATGCAGAGTAAGCGGAAAGACAATCTAAATATTTATTTCCTTCAATGTCCCAAACCCAAACGTCCTTAG
>Ga0116168_1000734_pt1 | contig 30341 bp, 23 predicted proteins | sample AD_UKC129_MetaG_FD_89795 | JGI IMG/M metagenome (GOLD analysis project Ga0116168, IMG submission 89795) | Active sludge microbial communities of municipal wastewater-treating anaerobic digesters from Canada - AD_UKC129_MetaG | ecosystem: Engineered > Bioreactor > Anaerobic > Digestate | place...
ACCGGCTCCTAACTTGTAATACATCCGATAGGTAGTCACTCCACTCAAATTGTCCGTCGCCGCCGTGTAATTAATCGGCACCGGCGTCCCATTCGTATATGGCGATACATTAATCGCCCCTACCCCAGGATTCGTTATGTCGTATTTTGTATTTGCCTGACCTGAACCACTTGCCTCTGCTCCACGATTGCCAGCGTTATCCACGGGTACTAAGGTAAAGTAGTAAGTATCTTCCCCAGAAAATGTATTAAATACAAAACTACCTGACGGGTAAGAAGAAGACCTCAAACCCGTATCTGTCCATGTTCCTCCCGAACCTTTTTTGTACCATAATTCAATTGTATTGATACCGCTGCTATTATCCGATGCACCAGAATAGTTAATTGTAATGGGTGATGTATTTACTGCAGTAGGAGCAGTCACCGTGGAAACAGAAGGTGCCTCGATGTATATACCACCACCGGTGTGCGTTCCGCTATTTGGTGTACCTATCAGATTTCCTGCTATATCTCGGACACCCGATACTGTAATGGTTATATCGCCACCCTGTCTCATCTCGCCTATGGTCCACGCAAGGCGATATGTATTACCCGATACTAACGAAACACTGTTGGGATTATCGGCTAATGTCCCTTTGCCCGTGCCAGAAATGACATAGTTCGTAGATGTAGTTATGCCTGCACCCATGGCTTCGCTAAATGTAACATTTACATAACGGACAGCCGTTACTTGAACAGATGTAACCGTTGGTGGTGTAGTATCTACCACAGTTATAGTTATATCTTTCTCAAAACTCAAATTGTCTGGCCTCGTTCCATTATCGGTAGTGCGAACGCGGATTGTATAATTGCCAGGTGTCAAGTTAGCAGCGGCGGTTCTAACGGTGTTGCCAACTACATCGAAATTTGCGGAACCAGATACTTTGGTATATGTAAATGTTTGTTGAGGATTTGCTCCCGTAACATTATCTATGTCGAAGGTAGAAAGAGTACCTACCGCGGTTCCCGCAGGAAGATTAGAACCGATAGTGGAATTAGATATCGTTATATCCGATGGTGCCTCGTTAAGTATAGGATAAAATGCAGATGCAGGTATCATCTGTTTACTTATACCTGGACCTGACCAACTTACTTGACAAACTGCCCCACCGGTAAGTTCATCATATCTTAAATCAAAGTAATATTTCCTTCCGCCTGTAAGAGCAATACTTCCACTGTATTCTGTTGGAGATTGAGGTTGTCCTAAACGATTTATTAATCTTGTTCCATTTACATATAAATCAACACCATCATCACTGGTTACATAAAAGGTATATGTGCCGTCGGTAGGAACTAATACTTTTCCACGCCACCATGCACTAAAATTATCCGCAACAACTCCATATTCTGGACTACCTGTACCCCAATCATGCCAGATACCAAATTCATACCGTTCTGTGGCAAAATTTGCAGGTTGGTTTCCACTCCAGTTTGCGTTGTAATATTGAGCAATAACGGTTCCTTGTAAAATGCCTAAATTGGCTTGAGGAATAACTTGTTTTGATACGCCGGGACCTTCCCAACGAAGTTCTGCTGTGGCACCTCCACCATTTTCATAATATTGCATTTCAATATTATGCCAGCCCGCATCAAGGTAAATAGCGCCGGAAGATACCTCTGTTAGTCCCTGGTCAACCCATTGGTTAATTCGTTGAGTACCATCAATCCATAGCCTTGCTCCATCATCAGTATAAGTATAAAAAGTCCAGTTACCAGAAGTTGGAATATAGATATTGGAATGCCACCACACAGCAAAATAATCTGAACTAATCCAGTTACTTAACTGCGGGTCGCTCGTTCCCCAATTAAAATTAACATTAGGGTCGATACGGTTCATAGACCAGTTGCCATAAGTAAATGGGCTGGGTGGAGGAGAACCGCCACTCCAGCGGTAATATCTTCCATGAATTCCCTGAAATTGAGTAACACCTTTATTTATATCAAAGGCGCTGGCAGGAATAACCTGCTTTGATACACCAGGACCTTCGTATAACAAGCGGATAACTGCCCCCCCTTCATTTTCAAAGTAATCCAGGTCAACTTTATGCCAGCCCGCAGATAGGGTAAATGGTCCTGATGAACGTTCATCACCCCCCATGAGATTCCAACTATCTATTCTAAGTGTTCCGTCAATTCGCAATCTTACTCCATCATCACTCTGGGTATAAAAGGTCCAGTTTCCTGTCGTGGGAATATAAACCATACCTCGGAAACCGATAGCAAAGTAATTGTCGCCAATACCAGCAATCCCAGGAGCACCCGTGCCCCAATTGAAATCGACATTAGACTCAAGCCGCTTTGCACGATAATATGTGGTTTGAAATGGATTGCTTGGGACTCCAGAACCATAACCTGTGTAGTATTCAGCGAGGATATAAGCATTTGCTGTTTCTGAAACAAACAATCCAAACAGTGCAAGTAAAGTAATGAGTAAAACAAGATGCCCAAAATTCATTTTCATACCACAATTCCTTTTTACTGACAATATTTTGTTTATATTAAATTTTGTTTTTTACTCCATGTTTTTATTATAACAAAGTCTAATTTTGGATTATCAAATATTATTGATTTTTTCATGTTTATGGAAATTCGAGGTAGTTATCATTAGGACATGATTTTGTTTTTAAATGCTTGGGATAATAAAATTAGTTCATAACTTAATACAAGACGAAGGAGATATAATATGCATAATGTGATGGTTTTTGCACCGCATGCAGATGATGCGGCTGCATTTTGTGGGGGTACATTAGCGAAATGGAGTGCAAATGGCTGGAATATCATATTGATTCGTGTTACAGATGATGCCCGGGATTCTGTGGGATTAACGATGGAGGAAACAAAACGGCGGAATCGGGCTGAATTAGAAAAGTCATGTAGCATTTTGGGGATAAAAGAGATTGTGGATTTGGATTTTCCTACCGATACGCTCGCTGATATACCTCTGACGAAGTTGCGTGAAAGGTTTGTATACCTAATTCGTAAGTATAAGCCGTATGCGATTTTTAGTTTTGACCCGTATGCTCATTTTGAACCGAATATGGACCATATTCGTGTAGCAAGGGCTGTGGAAGAAGCCCTCTGGGTATCTTGTTTTGACCTACACCATCCGGAGCATTTTAAGGAGGGATTGGAACCTTTTTCTGTATGTGAACGGTGGTATTTTGCACGGAATTTAGAGAAGATTACCTATGCAGAAGATATAACCGAATTTTTCCCCAATCGAGTTCAAGCTTTGTCTGCTCACGAGACCATGATGAGAAATATACTAAATCAATTTCGCTTGCAATTGAAAACATGGGGTTATCGTGTTTCTGTTATCGAAGAGGCTTATTCGGGGGATTATAGTGGTCTTCTGGAGCAGGTAATTTATATGCAATGTTCACAAATTGCGGAAGAGTGTGGTTTGCCGGAAGGAACATTGGCAGAAGGTTTTCGAGTAGACCGTTTTGGTGATATGGAGGCATTTTTTCAACAGTTTGCAGAACCACTCAAAGATGTTCCTCAGGGACCCAAGAGACCTTTTTTTGATAAGTATTGGCCTGATGAATAATCTGCAACACATGAAGGAGATTTAAGTTAAAGATACGATTATAAATTTTTCGTCGTCGAAAAATTGGTTTTAATCGTTTTGATATTGTCTTTCAATTGTATTTTTAGTATGTGCAACGATGCCTGGTAAAATGTATAGCAATAAAAAAATATTCAGCGAAGGTTTATCGCAAATGTTCAAACTACATAAAATAAATTTGTTTTTGTTTATATTAGTTCCTTCTTTTGTTCTTAATTCTCAACAAACATCCCCGGTTGTTCACGAAGCCAATTCAAATCCTTTAGGAATACATTTATCGAGGCAGGTGCCCAGGGAATATAATCCAGGAAATCCATTGGAGATTGTTGTCAATATATATTGTAATGCTCCTGACCCGAATTATCCCGTAACGGCGATAGGTTTATACGAGATGTTACCTGCGGATTGGACATTTATGGGTATGCGGGGTATATCAACAGAACCACCTCCCATAGCACCGGCACAAGGCACAGCAGGAACTTTACAATTTGCATGGATAACACCTCCGCCTTTTCCATGCTCTTTCGCATACACGGTTCAAGTGCCTGAAAATGCAGTTGGAGTAAAAACGATTTCCGGGCAGGTGGAATATAGGACTAATGGTCCCCGACTGGTATCACCACCCGAAGTTACAGAAATTAATGGAGTAGACCGTACTCCTCCAGAAATTTCACTTTTGGGTGATAATCCGTATGTAGTCTATCAAGGTACAGAATATCGTGAACCTGGTTATAAAGCACAGGATAATGCAGATGGGGATATAACAGACCGTGTTCAGGTAAGTGGAAATGTAGATGTAAATCAACCTGGAGAATATACTCTTACATACACGGTGCGTGATAATGCAGGAAATAATTCTTCGGCGAATAGGATTGTTCGTGTATTAGAACGGGAAACGCAAACACCAACTACCGGAGGGACTGTAACACCACCTGTTGGTGGAGGTTCTGTTGTTGTTCCTCCATCTGTACCAACAACGCGTATCAATCAACCTACTCAAACAACTACAAATCGGCAACAGGTGCCATCCACGGCAACTGCTCCAATACCCACAGATAAAACACAAACACAGAAACCTGAAGAGGTTACTTTCCCAAGACCTGATTTTCCTGGAACTGGAGGTAATCTGGCAAAACCGAGTTCTCAAGGAAATACCTCCTCCAAGCCTAATTTCCCTATAGCAAATTTTCCAAAACCAAATTCCCCCAAAGAGGGACGAGCTCAGGGAATAGCCAGTGGACAACCGTTAAAACCATTTGAAATACCTAAAGAAATTCGGGGGGGTGCCAAACCTCCTCCAACTTTTGAAAAAAACAAAATACCTACAACTCTTGGAGAAAAAACGGCGGAAAAGAAATCGTCAGAAAATATAGAAAATACCACTTCTATTGCGTCAAAACCCGCAATAGAACCTATTGAAAGCCCGCCAAAACAAGAACTTGCAGTAACTACCGGGACCGATACATCTGCCTCGTCAGCAAGTAAAGAGAATACAAGTTCTCTTGAAATGGCACCGATAAAAATAGATGGCGGCGGTAAAGGGAATTTGCCCGCATTTTTAGGCGGGTTTAAAGATTGGTGGACAAAAAAGACACAGGCAGAACGAAGAAATTTGATAGGGATGTTAGTCTTATTAGGACTGTTAACACTGCTTTGCTTTATAACGGGAAGAACGGCTTATCAGGGGATAACTCCGCAACCTCGTAGAAAGAAAGAAGAAACCATTAAGACAGAAACTGGTACGGAAAGTTAGTAAATACGAAAGTAATGAGTAAAAACGCTGGAATTTTTCATCGCAGAAAAAAAACATATTCCGTCCATGTACGGGATTGTGTTATAGGTGGGGGATATCCTATTGTTGTTCAGGCGATGACAAATACGAACACAGAAGATGCCGAGGCAACAGCAAAACAGGTGGCAGACCTATTCCAAGCAGGTGCGGAGATTGTCCGAATGACTGTTAACACAGCCCTATCGGCAAAGAGTGTTCCGGAGATAAGAAAGCGACTGGAAGATATGGGACTGGATGTTCCGTTAGTGGGTGATTTTCATTATAACGGACACATTTTATTATCCAAATATCCCGAATGTGCTCAAACCCTCGATAAGTTTCGTATCAACCCGGGAAATGTAGGTGTAAAGGACAAGAAAACAATCCATTTTATTCAGATATGCGAAATTGCGAAAGACCTCAATAAACCCGTTCGAATAGGAGTGAATATTGGTTCATTAGACGCAGACCTTGTTGTCCAGCAGATGGAACTCAATGCAAAATCTGCTCATCCAAAAACCAGTAATGAAATATATGATGAATGTATGGTGCTATCTGCCTTGCAATCTGTGGATATGGCACAGGAAGCAGGGTTGAAACCGGAACAAATTGTTATATCCTGTAAAAGTAGTTCTCCAATACAATTGGTTCGTGTATATCGGGAATTATCCAAACGAACGCAACAACCCCTACATTTAGGATTAACAGAAGCGGGTTCTGGTATACGAGGGATTGTCTGGTCTTCAACTGTAATGGGAATACTTTTGTCGGAGGGGATAGGGGATACCATACACGTTAGTTTGACACCTACATCGGGGAATGACCGTAGGGAAGAGGTATATGTGGCTCAGGAGATTTTGCAATCGTTAGGTATCCGTCAGTTTGCACCTCAGGTTATATCCTGTCCCGGATGTGGTCGCACTTCCAATCATACCTTTCAGGAAATAGCAGAACGGGTGCAAAAATATATACGGGAGCATTTGCATTACTGGCGAATGAAGTATAGAGGGGTTGAACAAATGAACATTGCTGTTATGGGATGTATTGTTAATGGACCCGGTGAATCGCGTTTTGCGAATATAGGGATTAGTCTTCCGGGTAATGGAGAACATCCTCAATGTCCTGTTTATATAGATGGAGAGAAGAAAACTGTATTAAGTGGCAGTGCAGAAGAGTTAGCAAGCCAATTTATAAAGTTAATAGAGGATTATATTCAGAAGCATTATTCATAGGATTGTTATTAGCGAGTTATGGGATAAGAAAGTTTTTATTTTCATCGGATAACTCACGGACACGATGATAAAGATAATCATAAGCAAAACATAATTCCTCAATCTCGCAATGAGGTTGAACGAAATGTGAGGTGCAAAATAGAAGGCCGCTATCTTTAAATAAATTCAAGACACGGTCAATTTCCAATTGCACCTTGAAATAATCTTTGAAACCCAAAACTGTTTGCACATCTAATCCACCCATTACAACAAATTTATCGGAATATTTTTTCTTTTGTTCTTTGAGAGACATTCCGGCAGATTCCTGCCATGGATGAACTACCTGATAGCCTATTTCAACAATACCTTCCACAATATCGTTGATATTTCCATCACTATGCAAACTTACAAATACCTTTCGTTTCTTTACCACATCCACAAGTTTTTTATGGTAAGGAAATATCAAATCCCACCAGATACTTTTATTAAACAGCAGTCCTTTTTGCGAACCCCAATCATCCGATACATGAATCATGTCCACTCCAAGGTCAATACAGTTCATAGATAATTGGATGCTCCATTTTAGTAGCCGCTGATAAAGTTCTTTAAGTTCTTCAGGATATTCGAGCAGATACATTAATTGATGTTCCAAACCAAATAAGTCATTGTAAAACTCAAAACAACCCGGTACCTGGACAAGAGTAAATCGTTGTCGGTTCTCTTTATAAAACTGAATTTCCTGAATTAAAGATTGATAGGGTTCTTCATCATCCGGGTCAGTAAAAGGGAGGTCCAGCACATCGGCAGGATAAATAACTTTTCCAAGTTTTAATGCGGTATTTTTTAGTTCTTCGATTGTGGAAGGTGGATATATGGAAGGTCCTCCGAAAAGATGTGCCCAATCAAATTCATAACGGTCTTCAAAATTTTTGACAGACCCAAAGGTTTTATTTATTACTTCTTCTAAATTTGCCCGAACCCAACCGTATATAGGAATTCGGTCAAACCTCTCATGTTTAATTACCGCAATAACACGCTCCCGAGCATTCATACTTTTACAGATTAAATTCCTTTCAATCGTTCAATTTCTTGTCTTATTTCATTAACGATTTCTCTGTTATATATCCTTTTTTTCTGTAATCCCCATCGGTTGATAGCACTATTTAAAATCCATTCTTTAGCCATGCATTTGTTCTTTCAATTTTATAAATTTATCTTTATAGGAATAATCGAATGAAACATCTACATCTGCCAGTCCTTTTTTAATAAGATGACTATTTACAAATGTCTTGTTTTTTAAATAAAAATATACCAGAAGAGTATTTTCAGAATTATATTTGGTAGTGTCATATCTTAGAAATACTTTTTTATTTTTTGTTTTTTGGATTAAGAATTTTACGGCTTTTTGTTCTTTTTTACTATTTGTTTTAACCCCTAACAATTTGACTTTTATGCCATTACTTAAAATCAATTCTTCTGGACTGATAACCTTTTTAACTGTAAAGTATTCTTCTCTTTTGTATTCGTTTTCTAAGTCAATTTTAGAACCGAATTTGAATACTTTGGGATTGATTTTTTTATCAAAATGAATAGGGTCTTTAAATATATAGGGTAATTTTTCAATCTCATTTTTCCAATTTATGTCCAATTTTTTCTGATAAGAAATTTCAAAATCATCTTTTGAAAATAACAGGTCATGGTTAATACCTAGTTTATCTTTTATAATCGGGAGAAATTCCTTATTTATTTCATATCCGACAGAATTGCGACATAAGTTTTTTGCTGATAAAATAGTTGTTCCACTTCCTAAGAAAGGGTCTAATACGGTATCACCCATAAAACTGAACATCTTTATTAGTCGTTTGGGCAATTCCTCAGGAAACATAGCTATATGTTCTGTTTGTTTTTCTCCATTAAAATTCCAATGCCCGGAGAAGTATTCGTTCCATTCTTCTTTGCTTAATTTTGATTTTTCTTTTAATTCTTTCGGCACAACAGGAGGATTTCCGGGTTTTTTAAATATCAAAATGAATTCATAGTCTATTTTGATAATCCCATTTCTTGGATAGGGATAACTTCCCATTACAGACGCACCTCCAGTAGTATTCATAGTTGTAGGCTTCTGCCATATAATCGCTCCCATATAATCAAAGCCAATTGTTTCACAAAATTTTATAATTTCAGTCCGTATCGGAATAATTTTATATCTACCATAATACACAGACCTTGCAAATTGATCGCCAATATTTATGCATAGCCGACAGCCATCATGTAATACTCTATAACATTCATTCCATACCAGATTAAGATAATGGATGTATTCTTCATAGGAATTATTAAAACCAATCTGGTTGTCTACACCGTAATCTTTCAGCTGCCAATAAGGGGGAGAGGTTATGATTAGATGAATGCTCTTATCGGAAATCTCATTCATCTTTCGTGAATCACCAATGATGATTTTATGGAATGTTTTCATAGGAATTGTTTAAAGTCAATCTCATTGTTTTGTTAGATATATTATAAAATACCGAGAAAAGGAATGGCATTTATCTTGATGAATTATTAATGATTTGTTCCCAGGCAGAGGTGGTTTGCTCTTTGAATTGTGTTTCGTTGATGGGATAAATGAAGAGAGCGGGAATATGATATTTTTCGGCAAAACGGAATGCTTTTTCTTTTCCCATAACCATAAATGCTGTAGCATAAGCGTCTGCATAGGCACAGGAGGGATTTATAACGGAAACAGCAGCAATGGTATTTGGCACAGGATAACCTGTGTGCGGGTCTATCTCGTGAGAGTATTTTTTTCCTTCCCAGAAGTAAAAGTTTCGATAATTACCGGAACTTGCCATGGCTCGGTCTTTGAGTTTTATAGCAAGAAAGATTGAATGCTCCATAGAAACGGGACGCTCAATCCCGATAGTCCATGCGGTACCGGGGAATTTTTCTCCTTTTACACGAACCTCTCCACCTACTTCAATCATGTAACTATTGAAAGAATTTTGGTCTAATAATTCTGCTACTTTGTCAACTGCATATCCTTTGGCTACAGCCGAAAAATCACACTGTATTTCAGGATTATGTTTTTTTATTCCTTCCGGTAGGATTTCTATTTTCTGATAATCTACATTTTTTTTGGCGTTTTCAATCTGTTCTTTTGTTGGGGGTTGTTGAATAGATTTGGGACCAAACCCCCAAATTTCTACGAGGGGAAACACGGTAAGGTCGAAAGCACCATCTGTCTGTCGGGCTATTTCAAGAGAAATATTAAATACCTCTCGTGTTTCTATAGAAACAGGGAAAGGGGTATTGTCTTTATGTTGATTAAAGCGACTTAACTCCGAATCCGATTTGTAAGTGGACATTAAATCATCTATTTTTGAAAGGCAAGCATAGATTTTTTCGCCAATACCTTCGGGCAAAACTTGTCCTTTTGGCAAAACGATTTTGACCTGATAGCTTGTTCCCATTGTGTTGCCTGAAAAAGAAAAAATATTATAAGGAGGAACTTTTGCGGAGCAGGAAATAAGTAAGCAAATTAAAAGCAAAACTTCTCCCCATCGCAGGATGGGAAGAAGTTTTTTAATATCCTTGAAAATGTGTTTGTTATTATCCAAAATTATCGTAAGCAATCATATCGTCCTCAACACCTAAACTATGAAGCATGTTCAGACATGCAGACAACATGAGAGGAGGTCCGCAGATGTAATATTCAATATCCTCAGGTGCAGGATGATTTTTTAAGTATTCATCATGTAGAACTTGATGAATAAAGCCCGTCAGTCCTGTCCAGTTATCTTCGGGTAAGGGTTCGGAAAGGGCAATATGCCATTGGAAATTTTCATTTTCTCTTTGAATCATATTGAAATCGTCTTCGTAGAAGATTTCCCGTTTGCTCCGTGCTCCATACCAGAAAGTTACCTTACGCTTTGTTTTTAGGCGTTTGAACTGGTCGAAGATATGGGAACGCATAGGAGCCATACCGGCACCACCACCAATGAAGCACATCTCACGATTGGTTTCTTTTGCAAAGAATTCACCGAAGGGACCGGAGATTGTAACTTCATCACCAGGTTTTAAACTGAAAATATAGGAGGACATAATACCTGGTGGTATCCCTTTTGCATTCGGAGGAGGTAATGCAATACGAACATTGAGCATGATAATCCCTTTTTCATCGGGATAATTTGCCATTGAATAGGCTCGCGTTACATGCTCCTCGTTAACTGCGACGATATCCCATAATTTGAACTTATCCCATACATCGCGGAATTGGGGTTCAATATCAAAGTCTTTGTATGAGATTTTATAAGGTGGACACTGAATTTGAATATAACCACCGGCACGGAACGGGACTTCCTCTCCTTCCGGTAATTGTAGTACCAATTCTTTAATGAAGGTTGCCACACTACGATTGGATTTGACCTTACATTTCCACTGGCGAACTTCAAAAATTTCCGGTGGTAATTCTATTTTGATGTCTTGTTTTACTTTTACCTGACAAGCGAGTCGGTACCCTTTTTTTGCCAAACCACGGTTAATGTGTGTTTGTTCTGTGGGAAGCAGGGAACCGCCACCTTCTTTCACGACCACTTTACAAACACCACAACTTCCTTTACCTCCGCAAGCAGAAGGAATAAATATTTTCTGATTTGCAAGGGTGGTTAAAAGCGTTCCTCCGACAGGAGCCGTTAATGCTTTGTTCGGGTCGTCATTAATGATAATTTTTACATTACCCGAGGCTACTAATTTTGCTTTTGCAATCATTAAAAAAATAGCCAGCGTTAGCACAATTAATGAGAACATTAACATTCCAAGCAATACTGTTTGCATGCTTGTAATTCCTTAATCCTTTAGTTTATTCAAATTAAAAGTTACCTTTTTCACTGTTTATAATTGAATCCCTGAGAATGCTAAGAAACCCAGAGCCATCAAACCGGTTAGAATAAAAGCAAGTCCCAAACCTCTTAATCCAGGGGGAACATTGCTATACCTTAATTTTTCGCGTATGGAAGCCATACCAATAATTGCCAATGCCCATCCGATACCGGAACCAATTGAAAACACGAGAGCATCACCAAAAGCGTAATCTCTCTGTTCCATAAAGAGAGCCGCACCTAATATGGCACAATTTACCGCAATTAATGGCAAGAATATCCCCAAAGCAGAGTATAGAGAAGGAACGAAACGGTCTAAAAACATCTCTACCAGTTGCACCAATGCCGCAATGGAACCAATATATGCAAGGAAGCTTAAAAAGCCAAGGTCTACATTGGCAAGGCTGGGATGTATCCATGCCATAGCCCCTTCCCGAAGTAAGTAATTAAAAATGAGGTTGCTGGTAACAACTGCAAGCACAAGAACAAATATCACGGCAGTTCCCAAACCCATGGCTGTTTCTACTTTTCGTGATACCGCCATGAAGGAACACATACCTAAAAAGAAAGCCAGTGCCATATTTTCGATGAAAGCACTTTTTATAAATAGACCTGCGTAATGCTCAAACATGGTAGAATTACTCCTTCTCTTGCTGTTCAGGTTTCCATGTCCGAAGTAGCCAGATAATCATTGCTATCATAAATAAGGCTCCCGGAGCCATAAGTAATAAGCCATTCGGGTAATACCAACCTCCTTCGTTAACCGTTTTTAATACGGTATACCCCAAAATTTTTCCTGAGCCGAATAATTCTCGGAAGAAACCTAATATGATTAATATCATACTATAGCCCAAACCGTTCCCTATACCATCCAGAAAACTTACCCAGGGTGGATTCTGCATAGCATACGCTTCGGCACGACCCATAACAATACAGTTTGTGATAATGAGCCCAACAAATACAGACAATTGTTTGCTAATTGTAGGAACAAAAGCTTTCAAAACCTGGTCTGCTATAATAACTAATGATGCTATGATTGTTAATTGGATAATAATACGCACATTTGTAGGAATTAAGTTCCGTATCAGACTGATAGATAAGTTGGAGAAGGCCGTTACTACCGTGAGAGAAAGCGCCATTACAATGGCTTTGTCTAATTTTGTAGTAACAGCCAAAGCAGAACAAATACCTAATATTTGAAGCGTAATAGGATTATTATTTAACAACGGGTCAGTTAATACAAAGCGTTCTTTTTTACCTAAGATAGCACTCATATTTATAAACTCCCTTGTTGTTTCTTGTTCTTGATATATTTTCCATATCCACTATCACTTAGCCAGAACTGGACTAAGTTTGTAACGCCACGACTGGTCATAGTAGCACCGGATAAACCATCTACATGGTGCGGGTCAGAATCGGGAGAGCCTGCCTGTCCTTTAATAACAGATAATTTGACTTCTCCAGCGGAATCATAAGCCTTACGACCTACCCATAATTGACACCATTTAGGATTTTCAATTTCGCCACCTAAACCCGGTGTTTCTCCATGTTCGTAAAAAATAATTCCACGAACCGTATTTAAATCTTTATCCAGGGCTAAATAACCATATAGCATAGACCATAAGCCCCGTCCCTGAATAGGTAATACAACTTCATCTATTTGTCCTTGCCGTTTTACCATATAAACAAATCCATACTTTGGCATATCAATCAAACCAGCAGAATTCGGGGGTGCTTTTTTGCTCAGGTTCGGGTCTTTCAGAGCTCGTTTCGGGTCGAAAGAATCCGGAGAAATCTCTGTGGCATAATCACCCGTATCAAAGTTTACAAGCCTTGTTTCGATATTCTCTTTAAATTTACTTTGTATCCCTTCACGGGATAATTTTTCCGAAGGATTTACCAGACCGGACACGAGTAATATTTTATGTTGTCGGTCCAGAATCTGATTGATTTGTTGCCGTTCTTTTAATCCGACTGCCGCACTTGCTACAAGGATGGAGCATATCCCACAAAGGACAGTCGTAAAAATAACTGTATAAAGATTTCCTTCACGCTGCATGGCGCGTCAATCTCCTTTTAATGTTCGATTGCATTACAAAGTAATCTGTTAATGGAGCAAAAATGTTGGCAAACAAAATAACCAACATGGTTACTTCCGGATATGCAGGGTTCACTGTTCTTAATAGAACTACAAAAGAACCTATAAATAAGCCGTAAATCCAGCGACCCGTATCTGTAAATGGAGAGGAAACAGGGTCCGTAGCCATAAATACACCACCAAAGGCTAATCCTCCGATAACCCAATGCCATAGAGGTCCAGCCTGAAAGGCAGGATTTGTGGGTGAATGGTAAAAACTTAATAAAAGTGCCATAATCCCCGAACCTAAAAAGACACCAGCAATCGTTCGCCATGAACCAACACCTGTATAAATTAAAATCAAAGCACCTATCAAGCATGCAATCACGGATGTTTCTCCCATAGAGCCCGGTTCTAAACCTATGAGAGATTCTAACCAACTGGTAACACCATCATGCAGGTTGATTGAAAACACGCCTGCACTTTGGAGTGCTTCAACTCCTTTCTCCTTCATGATGGCAAGACTGGTTGCGCCACTATATCCATCAACCGCAACCCAAACCTTATCACCGCTAATCTGTGCTGGGTAGGCAAAATATAAAAAGGCACGTGCGGTAAGTGCTGGGTTCAATATGTTCATTCCAACACCTCCGAAGATTTCTTTCCCTATCACAACACCGAAAATAATACCGATGGCTACCTGCCATAACGGTATCTGTGGGGGTAGTATCAATGGAAATAAAAGACTGGTTACCAGAAATCCTTCGCTAATTTCGTGTTTGCGAACAATTGCAAAAATAACCTCGCAAATACCGCCACAGGCTAATGTAACGATATAAACCGGGAAGAAGTATAGTGCTCCATAAAGAATGCAGGAAATTATATTACCTGGATTAAAACCTAAACCTAACGCACGAAATATAGCCGCACGCCAACCCGGTACCTGTTCTGGGGATAGACCCATACTTTCAATACCTAAAAACGCCTGCAGTCCTGTATTGTAGAGAGCCATAATTACACACGGGATTAAAGCAACTACGACAGTTATCATAAGTCGTTTCAAATCAATAGCATCCCGAACATGAGGGGCACCTTTCGTTACTGTTCCTGGCGTATAAAGAAAGGTGTCATTCGCTTCCCACAGAGGATAAAGCCATGCTAATTTTCCTCCGGGTTCAAACATTTTTCCCTGGTGGTCTAAAATATTTCGAAGCCATTTCATATATTTATCCTTCCTTCTCAATCAACTCTAAATTTCTTCTCAACATAGGACCAAAATCATTTTTTCCGGGACATACAAAACTGCAAAGGGCAAGGTCTTCTTCTTCAAGTTCAAGACATCCCAATTGTTCCGCTCGCTCTATATCGTCCATTGCAAGGGAACGAAGTAAAAAGGTTGGAATGATATCTAAAGGCATTACTTTTTCATACACGCCAATGGGGATGATTGCTCGATGTCCACCGTGCATTGCCGTTGTAAAATCAAATTTTTTATTTTTACTGCCGAACCATGAAGAAGCGAAAAGGTTTAATACCGAAAATTTATTTTTGCCCGGTGCTAACCAGCCTAAAAATTCCCGTTCTCTACCTTCTGCAAGGACGGAAATTTGCTGATGATAACGACCTAAATAACCAAATATTTCGCCTTTGGCTATATTCCCTGACCATATAGAACCGGAAATAACCCGTTGTTCACCCGCATTAAGTTCGTTTGTAACCAATTCATCTATACTGGCTCCTAAACGGGTTTTTATATATCTTGGTTTTTTACATCCGGGACCCGCAAGAGTAATGATACGCTGTAAATCCAGAAGTCCCGTTTTAAACAAGAAACCTATGGAAACTAAATCCTGCAATCCAACATACCATACTGTTTTGTTGCGGTCTACCGGGTCAAGGAAATGGATATGTGTTCCAGGCAAGCCACTGGGATGCGGACCTTCAAACTCTTCCACCTGGATTTTTCCATCACCTTTTACTCCAAAATCAGAACCCGGTGATTGGCAGAAAAATACTTTTCCACCTGTTAAACGTTTAAGCACTTCCAAACCTACAGATATATCTTCTTCTCGGTCTTTTACGCATAATTGTAAATTTGGTGCTAATGGATTGCTATCCATGGCAGTAACGAAAATAGAATGTGGAATACTATCAATCGCCGGATTTTTCCCAAATGGGCGTGTCCGAAACGATAACCACATCCCGGATTCTACAAGTAAACCGCGGATTTCATCATCGGATAAATTAGCAATCGGTTTGCCTTTGTAATTTTCAAATGAGACCTGTTCATTTGCAGACGGTCTTCCAGAAATATCGCTTTCTTCAATTTCAATTACAACACTTTGCAACGCCCTTCGTTCACCCCGGTGAATTGCCTTGACTTCTCCTTTTGCGAAACTGGTATGAACAACTCCCGGTAATTTTTTGTTTTCAAATAAAATTTGACCGCGTTTTACTTTGTCGCCCACGGCAACCTTAAAAGAGGGACGCATACCTATATAATCATGTGCAAGTATAGCGACCCTTTTAACGGTTTTGTTCGCATCAACGACGGGTTCCGGTGAGCCTGTGATAGGAAGGTCTAAGCCTTTTTTAATTGTGTATTTGCTCATAAATACAAAACCTGCCTGCTCGATATAAGTTTGAGTTTAGTGTATTGTAATTACCATAGATAACTAAAATTAAACATAACTATAAAAAACTTCTATAATTATAATCAAATGCAAAATTAGAATAAAATCGATATAATATATACCTACCGTTCGTTATATTGCAAATTGAAAACTTCATTTTCCTTAACACTTTAAAATTCTGTATTTTCCATCGCTCGTTTTCGCTGGTAAACTTTTTATTATGTTGCTATAAATCCACCGTCTACTATTAGTTCTGCACCTGTCATCCAGCTGGATTCGTCAGAGGCAAGGAATAATGCCGTATACGCAATATCTTCAGGTTTTCCTAATCGTTTCAAAGGTAAACTATCCCCAATGGCTTTTTTCTTCTCGGGTGTTAAATACGGTTCTTGTAAGGGTGTATCTACCATGCCCGGATGAATAATATTGCAACGAATATTATCAGGACCGAATTGCACAGCTAATGATTTTGCTAATGAAATTAATGCTCCTTTGGCACAGGTATAAGAATCCTGAGCTAAAGTAAATCCAACCAAGGCAGAGATAGAACCTACAAGTATGATGGAACCACCACCTGCTTTCTGTAAATATGGAATGCCATGTTTTGTCAGGAAAAAAGCACCTTTTAAATTTATCGCCTGCACAATGTCCCAATTTTCCTCGGTAGTTTCGATAACAGACTTATCGCGGTCTTTCCATAATACACCTGCATTAGCATATAAGATATTCAATTTACCGAATTGCTTTACAGCCTCTTCCACGCCGGCTTTTACATCGGCTTCTTTGCTTACATCACCGACAAAGATGGCACATTTGCCACCTTCGGTTTTTATAATACTTTCCGTTTCACGCGCTGCTTTTTCATTCATATCAAATATCAATACACGGGCACCTTCGCGTGCGAAAAGAACAGAAGCCGCACGACCCATACCCAAACCAGCACCTGTAATAATGGCTACTTTATCCTTTAATCTCATAACAATACTCCTTTTCTTTTTGGGTTATTTAAAAAAACTTAATGGGAATACATATCATATATAAATTGAGTAGATGATTTAAATTTTCATTTTTCTTCAGGAATATTCAATTTAATAACATCAACATGATAGGTTTTCCCTTCCGTCTTTACATGATAAAACTCTGGTGAAAAGTTTTCAAAATTCCAATTCAGTGAGGGAAGTATAAAAACGGGAGTTTCTTCGATAATGCAATTTTCTTTTTTGTGTAGATGTCCGCAAAACATAGCATTGGGTTTATATTTCTTAAATATCTCTTTCAGTGCTTTTTGGTCGTTAGAAGAGAGATACATATTTCCTGCTTTCCCTTCAAGATTAGGTGGAATATGCGCAAACACGAAAATGAAGGGAAATTGTTTTCTATCTATATTTAATTCCTGTTCGAACCAATTTTGTTGTTCCTGTCCTTTAATCCCTTCAGATTCAAAATGACCGACATGGTCACCTGTATCAGATGCATCGCAAAGGACAATACATTTCACTTGTTTATAAACAAAAGAATAAAAATCCTTTTCCTTAAAATCTTCCGGGAACATTTTTGCTAATATTTTTCTATCTTCTCTCTTTTCATGATTTCCAAAAGCGATGTGAAAAGGTATTGTTGGTTTTAATTCATTGAAAACTTTTTCGAACTCTTTTGCATGAATATCTCCTGTAATGACCACAAAATCAGGTTTAGGCTTTAATTCATCTAACTGTTTAACAAATGCTGTAAAATGCTTTACGCCTTCCTTTTCTGCTATATGCAAATCCGATACAACGACGAACGAAACTTCTTCCGCTCTTGCAAATATTGTTAGAATAAAAAATATTGTGAAAGATAACAAAAAAATAAATTTTAACCGTTGCATGTGTGGAATTCCTTTTTATGAAAGATTTAAAACAAAACAGGATTTATTATACCTATGTAGTAAGAGGGGAAAAAACTATATAGGAAAACTTGTTTAAATACCCTATTTGTGGCATCTCAGGAAATTTATAAAATAAGTTAATACACATAATTGATAAATTTGATTGTATAGAATACAAGAATAAAATAAGACTACTATTTTTTCAGATATAACGATTCAAATGTTTCTGCTCAATTATTCTACTGTTTTGTGGAGTTGAGAAAAGTATCTATAGAAATCTTCATTCGCAGAGGAAGGGGGTCATCCCACATTTTCTGAAATGCAAATCCGGGAATTATCCACAGTTCGCCAGGTCTGCGTTCAAAAATATAAGGATAACTTAATTGTCCGCCGGGTTGACGGGCTATAACGACAGGTTTTGTCCATGTTTTTCCATCATCGTCCGAAAAGGCAATAGATAATTCCTCCCGATGCCATGAGGAAGGGAATTCTGTATGTTGATGCATATCACTTTTAGGAAAATCTCTACCTTCAGGGTTTAGTTGGTTCCAAACAAGCACAAGTTTACCGGAGGACAATCGCAATAAATATCCGGGAGAATTGCTTGCCTTTATTCCACTGGGCTGAATAATCCGCCAATATTTACCGTCATTTTCAGAGATAGCCTGCCAAAATTGGTCTAATGGGGTTCGAATTAACATAAGGAGCCGACCATCACTCAATTCTGCTAATGTAGGTTCCATAGCTCCATCGTGGTGTCCGTGTCCACCTATATCTATCCAATTGCTTCTATGCCAGGTTTTCCCTTCATCATCGGAATAAACGGAACATACCATAAAATGCCCGGGATTGCTGGTTAAATGGTCCAATGGCACAATAACCCTTCCAGAACGGGTTTGTATCAAAGCAAAAAAATTTGTGTTATAGCCATCAAGGATACATTGATTATCTATCCATGTTTTTCCTTCATCGAGACTGCGTATTGACCAGACTTCTAACTTACAACCTTCACGGGGTTCTTTGGTTTTTTCATCCCAGTCGAATTTTTTGCCTGTAAAATTCAGATAAACAAAAATGAGAGTATTGTTTTTTGTTCGTAAGAGGTAATAAGAAGCCGGCTCTTCAACATCTAATCCTTTGCAAACAGGGACAGGTTCCGACCATGTTTTTCCATCGTCCTTACTTACGCGAAAACCATCTGCATCAATAGTTCCCAGACTGCCATCCGAAAGAGTTACAAACGGAGGTTTATGCTCAATATCCAGCATTTCTACTGCAGGGTGAACCCATCGTTCTGCAAAAGAAGTCAGAGGAACGATTAATAAAACTACTATACAGAGTAAATGTTTATTCATAAGATTATCTCCTATTGTTTGAGTTTCTTATTTCTTTTCTTTTTTATTAGCTTTAAGGGATAGATTTTGTATTTCTACCTCTGCATTATAGGGACCTGTTATTTCCCAACCTAAATTAAATGAGGTAAGGATAAAATCTTCAATATGCGAGTTAGTTAAATATCCGCGGGACTGTCCTTTGCTTAATGCCTCTTCGAGGAGAGGATTAAGAGATACGGATAATACTTTCCAATCTCCATCACCTGTATTTTTATTATAAAATCGTTTTCCATCAATCACTGTAATTAATTTGTTACTTGTGTATGCAGAGCCTTTGTCCAAATTTATATATTCCGGGGGAATTGAATAACGAGCATCGAAAAGAGGTAATCCAAACCAGAAAAATTCTTGATAATCTTTACTATCGGGATTGTTGTTCTCAACCGTCCAGAAGGCGGAGATTTGTGCTGTGTGTAATGTCGGGTCGAGGTTTTCTTTTAATTTTTCGTCACATAAACAACTTATGATTTTAAATTCCAAATTTAAATCTAATTTATTTTCGACTATTTTTATTCCTTCGGCAAATTTTTTTTCAATCAAAAGATGAGGCCAGGGTTCGCCATATTTCCGCAGTTTTCCCTGATATTCTACAATACCATTACAATTTAAGATAATACTCCATAGATTATTTTTTTCATGCAATACGATTTTTTTAGCCTCATTATTGGCTATCCACATTGCTTCACCTTCCTTATTGAAGTTTCCAGCAGATAGGGGGAAGTTTGTTGCCCACTGTGCTAATTGCCATAAGGGCTTATGCTCAGGTTGTGAAGGAGAAGGCAAGGTAAGAGTTCCAAGGATATTGGGTTTGTCAATGGGACGGGTAGTAGTCAGATTGAAACCGTAAGCAAATTCATTTGTATTTAAATAATTTATAGTTTCTGCTGGAACGATTTCGTTTTGAAATATAACAAATAGGGTGACAAAAATTATGTATTGCATGGATTTATTTTTTGGATATCATTAAATTAAATGGTAATATTTAAATAAGTATATAAAAATTTTATCTCTTTTTTTTATAATAAATGGTAAAATAATAATAAAGAAACGGAAATATAAAAACAAAGTTCAGGGAGTTCTATGTGAGAAAAGGATATTTCATTTCGGTATTGATATGGACAAGCCTTTCAATTTTTATTGGCTGTCAAACCTCGCCATCGGACAATTACACTATTGAGGGAAAAACTTACGGCGTAACTTCCGGAGTTTTCCATGGTAGATGGTGGAATTACTATGAGCGTGGTTGCTCGTTTTTAGCTGGTGGTTTTTTGAATGAAGCGGAAAAGGATTTACGAACAGCACTGCAAAGTCGTTCACGGGATACATGGCAGGCACGGACTTATGGCTTGCATTTTGTTGAATATTTTCCAAATCGCGAACTGGGAATTACCTTATTTAAGAAGGGACAGCTTTCGGAGGCGGAAACATTATTGCGAAATTCTTTATCTCAGGTAGATACGGAACGGGCAAGATATTACCTTGATATGATTATTAAGGAACGCATATCCAAAGGTGAATTGCAGGACCGTGAACCCCCGAAGGTAAAAGCGGAATTGGTTGAAATAAGTGCAGAGATAACGAAAGATAAGGATAAAAAGAAGGCTTCTTCGGAGATTGTTCGGGAAGCAAATAATTATTTGAAAATAGAATGTTCCGATGATTTGGGTATAGAGCAGATTTTTGTAAATAAGCAATCTGTATATCTGCGACATGGAGAAAAATCAGCCCTCATCCAACAGCCCATTGAAACAAAAGAGGGGAAACAAGATTTTGTCATAACGGTTTGCGACCTTGCAGGTAAAGAGAGTAGTTATAATTTATCAGCAAAGGTTGACCTTACAGGTCCTAATATTGGCATTTTCAAACCTGCGGATTATCTTGTTACAAAAGATAATGAACTTACTTTAGAAGGTGTTGTGTTGGATGATACAGGTATTGCAGAGGTTTCTTTAAATAATCAGGTTATTTTGGAGGGGACAGGAGAACAACGCAAGGAGTTTCGTTCTGTTTTGCCTTTGAAAGATGGGGAAAATGTTTTCATTATTGCCGCTCGTGATACTGCTGGTAATGAAACACGCACTGCTATAAAAACCTTCAAAGGGGAACCCCATTCTCAATCGGCTTTGTTATGGCGTTTCGCTCAACGACGCATCCGTCTTAATCACGCTTTAGCTTCATCGGTTTTATCCGAACCTATGCTTAATGAGGTATTATTGGCTCAAACAGAGGATACGGGAATAGACATCAATATAAAGACACCCAAACCGGAACAACCCTCACGGCATAATCGTGTTATCCGTGTTGCGGGAGAGATTACAAGTTCTTCTGCCGTGCAGTCACTGCTTATAAATGGGGAACCATATACCCAGTTAACAGGTGCCCCTAAAGAGGCTTTCAACAAACGAGTTCCTTTGCCTTCAGATTTATTGGCTTCCGGAACAGGAACAGTAAAATTATCTGTTGAGGCACAAGATTCACAGGGTAAGAAAGCAAGTAAGGAAATGAATGTCAAGGTAGAACCTGTTCTTATAAATAAGAATGAGACTAAGATGAGTATTGCTTTATTGGCTATTGCTGGCAGAACGCCAACAGACACCTTTGGTAGTGACTTAAGAACGGTTTTAGAAGAAAGTATAGGGAAACAGGGGAGGTTTTATGTATTGGACAGGCTTTATCTTCAAAATATTTTGAATGAACAACAATTATCCGCAGGACTTTCTGACCCCAATAGGGCATTAGATATCGGACGGATGGTCCCTGCTCAGGTTTTTGTGGTGGGCGAATTGTTTCCGCGGGGAGAACAATCGGCAGAAGTAAAATTACGGTTGATAAGCACGGAGACCTCGGAAGTCATTTCTATCTTTGATGGTTTTATTGACGATGTAAATAATAAAGAACTTGTGTTAGGCAAATGTAATGTTCTTGCAAGACAATTGTCCGATTTCTTCCCGCGTCTATCCGGGGAGGTTTTAGATTTTCGTGGTTCGGATTCTAAATATGAAGTATTATTTAACTGGGCAGAGCAGGACGGTGTTCGACCGGGGACTTATGCACTTATTCTTTATGAAGCCTCTCCTGCATGGACAGACCCGGAAACAGGTGAAATAACACAACCCGCGGACTACGGCATCCTTTACAAAACACGAATTGTAAATGTTTCGCCGACCAGTGCACGGGGGCAGGTAATTACAGATACATCCAAACCTTCGGAGGGCGTAGCCATTGAAAAAGGTCTTCCTTCAATTACTATGTAGTATTGTTTTTTTTACAACAATCGGGATTTCCCTCTATGACGCTTGGTCGCAGGGCATACCGATTAATTCTTCTCCGAATGTTATCGGTAGTGGTGCTCGTGCCATTGGTATGGGCGGTGCATTTATTGCCATAGCAGATGATGCTACTGCGGCATCGTGGAATCCCGGTGGGTTAACCCAATTGGAACGCCCAGAATTTTCTATGGTTTATACCTATAAATATATCGGCGAAGATTTCGAATCTCTACCCCATCCGGAGTTAGAAGGTGATTATTCGGTTGATTTTAGCCAATTAAATTACATGAGTTTTGTTTATCCATTTCAGAGAACGATTAAAGGCAGAAATCTTGTATTAAGCTTAAATTATCAGGCGAAGTATGATTTTTCTCGTGAACTGGATTTTTATTATCGCGACATATCTGCTTTAGCCTTAGGGAATCGTGCAGGATTGCATTCGCTTGTGAAATATAAACAGAGTGGGCAGTTAGCAACGCTATCACCTGCTTTGGGTTTTGAAATCACCGACCGTTTGTCCGTTGGTCTTGTTCTAAATCTATGGAATCAATCCTTGATACAAAACAATGAATGGACGGTAGACCAGGAAGAATATCGCACATTAAACATTAATGGACAGGTAAACCGTGCTTCCTTTTCTCATACAGTTATACGAAAGAAATATCGCGATTTTGAGGGAACGAATGTTACTCTGGGTGCTTTATATCGTCTTGGTGAAAGATGGCAAATCGGGGCGGTATACCATTCAAAATTTACCGCAGATGTGGATTATGAAGAATGGTGGATTATCAATCGGGGTGTGGGATTTCCAGGATTTTTCTATAGTCGCCGACCTTTGAAATATACATTCCCGGCTTCGTATGGTATTGGTGTGGCTTATCGCTTTCCAAATGATAAATTAACATTAAGTTTTGATGTTACCCGTTGTGAATGGGACCAGTTTGTAATACACGACCCAGAAAATCGGAATTGGCTCATGCGGAAGCGTTCAGGGGTATCCAATCTGCCAGTGGATTGGAGTCCGCATGATGCTACTTATACAGTTCGAATAGGAGCGGAATATTTATTTTTTAATCCCAATAAACCGCGACAGTCCATCCTACCCAGTATTCGTGCGGGAGCCTTTTATGACCCCGAACCCTCCAGCGGAAGACCTGACCGCTGGTTTGGTCTTGGAAAAGGTGATGGCTCTGTGGATAATTATTATGGGATTACCTTAGGTGCAGGATGTCTTATCAAGAACCGCATTAATATTGATGCTGCGTATGTATATCGTTGGGGGAATGATGTCCGAAAGGATACTTTCGGCTTTGTAGCAACCGATGCAGATGTAGACCAGCATTTGTTCTATCTATCTACTGTGATTTATTTCTGATGTCGCGGAGTGTTCCTCATTCGCTTTAAATGATAAAGAATATCTAAGGCTTCCCGAGGTGAAAGTTGGTCGGAGTCAATTTTGTCCAATTCTTCCTCTACAGGCGAAGGGATATGTTTTTCATGTATATCAAAAAGAAGGAGTTGTTTTGCTTCTTCTTTGTTTCCGAATTGACCGCTTTCAAGAGAATCCATAATTTCGTGGGCACGACGAATTACAAGCGAGGGAAGTCCTGCTAATTTTGCCACATGAATACCATAACTATGGTCTGCAGCTCCTTCAAATAAACGATATAAGAAGACAATTCTATCTTTATACTCCCTGACGCCTACATTGGTATTTACCGCCCCCGACAATGACTTTGTCAATTCGGTGAGTTCGTGATAATGAGTGGCAAACAAAGCACGTGCCTTTATTCGGTCATGGATATACTCGGCAACGGCCCAGGCGATGCTTATCCCATCATAGGTGCTGGTGCCTCTACCTATTTCATCTAATACTAATAAACTACGATGTGTTGCCGTATTTAAAATATTTGCGGTTTCTATCATTTCCACCATAAAAGTGCTTTCGCCCCGAGCAAGATTATCCGATGCTCCTACCCGAGTATAGATTCGGTCAACCACACCAATTTTTGCTTGCTCTGCCGGCACGAAACTGCCTATCTGAGCCATGAGTGTAATGAGTGCTACCTGACGCAAATAGGTGGATTTCCCTGCCATATTTGGACCGGTGACTATCACAAGCCGTCTATCGTGGGTATTTAAATAAGTATCGTTCGGAACAAAAGAACCGGGACCTAATAATGTCTCAATAACAGGATGTCTTCCTCCCACGATATCTATCTCATCAGAGGAGTTTACCTGCGGTTTTACATAGTTTTGAGAACTGGCAACCTCCGCTAAAGACAAAAGCACATCAAGCAGGGCAACGGATTCAGAATTCCGCTGGATTCTTTTGGCTTCTTCAGAGATATGATTACGAACCTCAATAAAAAGTTCTTCTTCAAGAGCCACACTTCGTTCCTGTGCGGTAAGGATTTCTTCTTCCCGAGATTTGAGTTCCGGGGTTACATATCGTTCCGCATTAACGAGTGTTTGTTTGCGTATATAATCCGATGGAACGAAGGATGTTTGCCCTTTGCTAACTTCAATAAAATATCCGAATACTTTATTATATCCGATTTTTAAGGTTTGGATACCGGTTCGTTCGCGTTCTTTTTTTTGTAGGGTAGCAATCCATTCGCGGCCACCTCGCATTAAAGAACGAAGATGGTCTAATTGAGCATTGTAGCCGTCTTTAATAATTCCACCATCACTGAGCGATGCCGGAGGTGTCTCTACAATCGCATTTTCAATATAACGAGCCAGTTCCGGGAGTTCATCTATAGCGTTGTAGATGGTTCTTAATAATTCTGATGAGCAGATTTCTAAGGGTTTTCTTAATCGAGGTAGGATTTTTAAACAATGAGCTAGTGCTCTTATATCTCGGGGGTTTGTTGTTTGTGCCGTTATTCGTCCAAGGAGCCGTTCTAAATCGCCAAAACCTTTTAATTGCTCCCTTAGTAAGGTTCGTAGTTCTACATTATCTTTGAGTTCCTCAACGGCATTTAATCGTTGGGATATTTCATCAATTTTCTGTAAAGGATAATGTAACCACTGCCGTAATTTTCGAGAACCCATCGGTGTAAGTGTTCGGTCCAGCACTCCTAATAATGTCCCCTGCTTTGAACGGTCAAAAAGGGATTCGGTTAGTTCGAGATTTCTCTGTGTGTTGCTATCTAAAATAACAAAATCAGAAGGTTTATAAATTCGAGGTAAGTCAATAAAGGGAGCAGATTCCCGTTGAGTTTGGGAAACATACTGAAGAATTACCCCTACCGCGGTAATGAGTTCTGCATTGTTTTCCATATCCAGTCCGCGAAGAGTTGATAGTCCATAATGACGAAGAATGGTCTCTGTGCATAGCTCTGTATCAAATTTATCGTGAGAAATTCGGGTAATTGTTAGATTGGGGAAGGAAGAAAGGAGAAACTGTTCCATGTCCTTACCGATATTTTCAGGAACAAGTAATTCGGATATGGTAAGGCGTGTTAATTCGTCGGATAAGGTCCTTTCATAAGGAGGGACTAATTCAGAAGCCAGAAATTGTCCTGTGCTTATGTCTACCAGAGCAAGTCCTGCTTTCTGTTCAGTAGCACATAAAGCGGATAAATAGTTGTTTGACCCTTCTTCCAGAAGTTCAGGTTCAATAATCGTTCCGGGGGTAACTGTTCGCACAATGGCTCGTTTGACGATACCTTTTGCTAATTTAGGGTCTTCGACCTGTTCACATATCGTTACTGTCTTTCCTGCTTTTATTAACCGTGCGAGGTAATGGTTAACAGAACGAACAGGGACGCCGCACATGGGTACTTTCCCTTCTTTACTTTCACCATCCCTCGAAGTCAAGGCTATCCCCAAAATTTGGGATGCTTCAAAAGCGTCATCAAAAAACATCTCAAAAAAGTCGCCCATGTGGAATAGTAATAGGGAATCACCACATTCTGCCTTAGCACGCAAATACTGCCGTAACATCGGTGTTGCACGCTCTGGCACAATATCTGTAATCTTAAGCCAGTTATCCTTTTCTTTATTTTCCATAGTCAATATTTTTCTGCTTATAGGCCCGATAAAAACTTTGCGTAGTAGATGTTTAATAGAATAATATTTTATTATAGTGATATTCTATCATGTTAAGATAAATAGTAATCATACAATAAGATTATAAACTTATGGAAGTTGAGGATTCTTATACAGAACAGGAACTTGTTCCGATAATACAACTTTTTTTGCCTGTTGCAAAATATAAGGCGAACTCTCTTTTTGGATATTGGTCAAAACAAGCGACATCGCCTGTATTTACAAAGGCAGGGAAATACCATTCATGGGGCTGGACAGAATGGACCCGAGGATTTCTCTATGGGATACCGTTGCTTTTATATGAAATGACCGGTGAGCAGTCATTATTAGAGAGTGTTCGTAAAAATATCCATAGGCTGGACTCTTACCTCACACATACAGGAGTGCATGACCATGGATTTAATATTCTTTCTTCGTATGGGCATTTGTGGCGGATGGGTTTGCAAGGACATTATCCATGTGATCCGGAGGAATTGGCAAAGTATCAATTGGCCATTCGTGTTTCAGGTGCCGTTCAGGGTAGTCGCTGGACAAAAATTGAAGATGGTACCGGATTTATACATTCCTTTAACGGTGCTCACTCCTTATTTGTTGATACGATACGAACCTGTCGTATTCTTGAATTGGCATGGGCATTGGGTCAGGTATTAAAGTCAGAAGGTGATGAAGAAATTTCTCTACTGGAACGAGCTATTCAGCATATAAAGAATACGATAAAATATAACATCTACTTTGGAAAGGGTCGGGATATATATGATATCCGTGGAAGGGTCGCCCATGAAAGCCTGTTTAATGTAAAGACGGGGAAATTCCGTTGTGCCTCTACGCAACAGGGATATTCTCCGTTTAGCACATGGACACGCGGTTTAGCATGGGCAATGTTAGGATGCGTAGAACAATTGGAATTTTTTTCATCTTTGCCCGCTCATTTATGGGAAGAATATACGCAGGATGAGGATTGGTTAGATTTATTGACGCAATCGGCAATGGCTACAGCCGATTTTTATATGGAACACACTACAAGCGATGGAATTCCTTTCTGGGATACCGGTGCTCCTGGCTTATCTTATATAGGTAAATATCAGCAACTTCCAGCAGACCCTTACAATGATGTGGAACCTTTAGATAGTTCTTCGGCTGTTATATCAGCACAGGCACTTCTTCGGTTGGGTTCCTATCTTGGGAAGGATAATAAAGGAAAAAAATATTATCAAGCAGGGTTAACAGTAACCAAAACAATTTTGCTTCGAGATTTTCTATCTACAGATGCGAATCATGAAGGACTATTATTACATGCAGTATATCATCGGCCTAATGGCTGGGATTATATCCCACCGGGACGAAACATTCCTTGTGGTGAGTCGTGTCTATGGGGCGATTACCATCTTCTGGAATTGCTATTATGGATATGGCAATCTGCTCAAGAAAAAACACCCTGGAATTTTTTTGCCAATCAACCGTTTACAAATGTCACTGGATAAAAGCGAATGTATATTTTAACAGAGGGAACAGAGGTTCAATTTATATGGGGACAATGGGCTGTTCCTGTGGTGATTAGTGAAATAGGTGGTGATTGGGTATCATTGAGATATCCTCTGGAAGAGCCTATTGGACCGGGAATTTATGTTGATTTGCAGGTGCAATATGAATTTTTTCGTATGACATATTATTATTTTACACTTAATATGCCCCGCCAATTTAACGATATTTTATTTTTACGACGTGCGGCAAGTCGAACTTATATAGAACGCCGACAGGCATGGCGAGTTGTGGCAAATGAACCCGTCCGTGTAGAGTATGGGGAGAACAGAATTTCCTTTGAAGCAACCTTATTAGATATAAGTAGCACAGGGGCTTATTTCGCTGTGGAGCACTTATTACCATTAACAAATCCTCTGCGTATTTACCTACCTATGAACGGGCGTGTCTATATATTTAATGGAATAATTGTTCGTAAAATTCCACCCAATCCCCGGTTAGGTGTCCCTTTAAGAATAGGCGTTCGTTTCGTCAACAACCCGATTGAATTGCGAAATTTGTTAGTGCACTTTTTATGGTCGCGTATACGCGAAATCTATCGAGACCAGTTTAAAGACCTCTACCCGGGTGCCGACAAACGACCTAAAATTAAAAAAAAGCAACAAGAACCTACCTCAGAAAATAATATTGCCCCCAGCGGGAATAATGGTAAAGAATAATAGGAGGTTATAAAATGAATACTATTCGTATCGGCGTTATAATGAATGGTGTAACAGGGCGGATGGGAAAAAATCAACATTTAGAACGCTCTTTAATGGCTCTGATACAGGAAGGAGGTTTGCTAACTAAAGAAGGTAAAAAGATAATACCAGAAATTATTCTGGTTGGTAGAAATGCACAAAAACTGTCCGAAATTTCAGAAAAATATTCGGGTTTGCCGTGGTCAACAGATTTGGATAATGTATTATCAGACCCCAAATATACCCTTTATTTCGATGCACAGACAACAGGTTTGCGATATTATGCTGTAAAAAAAGCCATACTTGCAGGTAAACATATATATTGTGAAAAACCTTCTGCTTCAAATCTATCGCAGGCGATGGAGTTATATAAACTGGCAGAAGAGAAAAAAGTAAAACATGGGGTTGTTCAAGATAAACTCTGGCTACCCGGTATATTAAAACTATCCCAACTTATTCGTCAGGACTTCTTTGGCAGGATACACGAAGTCCGCGGTGAATTTGGTTATTGGGTATTTACGGGGGAGTTTGAACCTGCACAGCGTCCTTCATGGAATTATAAGAAATCCGAAGGAGGCGGAATTGTTCAGGATATGGTATGCCATTGGCGTTATCTGGTGGACAATCTTTTCGAGACTATTACAGATATCAATTGTATGGCAATGACACATATTCCTCAACGATGGGATGAATCAGGCAAACCTTATATCTGTGATGTAGAAGATGCCGCTTATACTACTTTTCTAACCGAGAGAGGCATAATTTGTCATTTCAATTCTTCGTGGTGCACACGCGTTCGCAGAGATGATTTGCTGACTGTGCAGGTAGATGGAATTAATGGTTCCGCCGTTGCTGGATTAAGAGAATGTTACATACAACCGGCAGAAAGCACACCCAAACCTGTATGGAACCCGGATATTCCACAACCTATTAATTTTTATGAAGGATGGATGAAAGTTCCTGATAGATTGCAATATGACAATGCTTTTAAGGCACAGTGGAAATTGTTCTTACTTCATATTGTAGAAGATAGCCCCTTCCCATGGAATTTATTAGAAGGAGCAAAAGGAGTTCAATTAGCCGAACTGGCATATCAAAGCTGGCAGGAACGGAGATGGCTTAAAGTCCCACCTTTGTAAACAGAAACACGACAATAATTCATATTTCATTCATGCAAATTCGTTTAATTTGTGGGAATATGGGAATAGAAAATACAGGCAGGGATGGGTGTTTTTAATGACATGAGGAAAATTGATAGGGATATTTATCGGTTTTATCTCTTTCAACAATTCCATTTATTCTGCTGTATATTTGTGAATCGTTGGAGATGGGAATAACATATTATCACTTAATAACTCCAT
>Ga0116168_1000736_pt1 | contig 30328 bp, 27 predicted proteins | sample AD_UKC129_MetaG_FD_89795 | JGI IMG/M metagenome (GOLD analysis project Ga0116168, IMG submission 89795) | Active sludge microbial communities of municipal wastewater-treating anaerobic digesters from Canada - AD_UKC129_MetaG | ecosystem: Engineered > Bioreactor > Anaerobic > Digestate | place...
AATTGGCTCTTGAAGGTCTCGTACACAAATATTCTGAAAACTTTTTCTCTGAAGGATTGAAATACATCGAGAAACTCAAAGATAAATCCAGAGTTTTTAAGGTCTCGATAGAATCTATTTCAGGTAAGGCTAGAAAATAGAACGCAAATACCTTGTAGCACAATTGGGCACAATTGGAGTTACCCTCTGCATGGATAATCCAGAAGGAAAGCGATTTGCCTAACCCAAGTTTGTCACATCCAGTGCATTTAGTTTAGAATTTTTTGGATTTTGGAGGTCTAAATATGTGAAACATTAGTGTGGGGTGCCTGAAATTGAATTATAGTGATAGAAAATGAATAGTATATGTATGACATACCCTGATGCCTATGGTATGTTTACAATATGTTTATTCGACGTGTCAGAAACAAAGACCCTCAAACGGGCACTACTTACTTCTACCACCAGTTGGTGGAATCCGTTATCCCAAGTTTGTCACTTCCAAGCCCTTAAATATGGAAATTTTGTGATTCTTACTGTCTAATTGCTTGAAATCATTAAAGGAAAAATACCGTCTTGTGGTTTACTAAATCCTTGTGGAGGAATTAGAACCAGAAAACGGAAGTAATTTCTGGGGACAGTTTGGGGACAGTTTTTTTGGGGGGTTTCTGGAAGCTACCTCTAATGATTTAAATGACTTATAAAATGCCGACGGCGGGACTTGAACCCGCACGGGTTTCCCCACACGCCCCTCAAACGTGCGTGTCTACCAGTTCCACCACATCGGCTCTATTTACTACTTATTATTCGGAACAGGTGCCTTTACAGGCGCCTTCTCCTCAGCTTGAGTGCTTGCAGGTTTTACCGTGTATTCTTTATGACTATAAAAATATGCAAGCAACAAGCTGGTTATCATAAACACCACCACAGCAATAGTTGTAAGTTTCGTCATAAAGGCAGTGGAGCCTGAACTACCAAATAAAGTTTGGCTTGAACCTGCTCCGAATGCTGCACCTATTTCAGAACCTCTACCTGTTTGTAAAAGAACAATCAGTATCAGTGCTATGGATATTATTATATGTATAATCGCAATTACAGTCAACATTATCTTTTCTCCGCAACTTTTTTTATTATACCAACAAAGCTTTCGCCTTTCAAGGATGCACCGCCTACAAGTGCACCGTCTATATCCTTCATCTCTATTAAAGAACCTATATTATCCACTGTAACACTTCCACCATATAATATCAAGAGTTTATCTGCAGTATTTCCGTATTTTTTTCTAATCATCTCTCTTATAAAAAAATGGACCTCTTCTGCTTCTTCTGGAGTCGCATTTTTACCCGTGCCTATTGCCCACACAGGCTCATAGGCAATCACGATATTTGAAATATCTTGAATCCCGTACAGCGCCTTTTTTATTTGAATACCCACTACAAACTCAGTAATGTCTTTTTCCCTCTCTTCCAGTGTTTCACCTACACATAAAATAGGTTTTAAACCTGTTGATAGTGCCTTTTTTAACTTTAAATTTATGTTTTCATCTGTTTCATTGAAATATTTTCTCCTCTCAGAATGTCCTATGATTACATATTGGCAGCCTGCATCTTTTAGCATAATAGGGGATATTTCGCCTGTATAGGCCCCTTTGTCTTCAAAATACATATTTTGTGCAGAAAGTTTAATATGAGAGCCTTTTATGACATCTGACACAGCAAATAGATATACAAAGGGAGGCGATAGGACAACCTCCCCGTTTTTTATATCCTGTGTATTAACGACTATATATTTTGCCAGCGCTTTTGCCTCATCTTGTGCGGTGTTCATCTTCCAGTTTCCTGCAACCATCCACCCCCTCATTTTTAACCCCCTAATTTCTCTAAGGCCTCAATGGCAGGCAAGGTCTTTCCTTCTAACAATTCGAGAAATGCACCACCACCAGTAGATATGTAAGATATCTTATCGCTTTCACCTGCCTTATGCACTGCTGTATCTGTGTCTCCTCCACCTACAATGGTTAAGGCATGGGAATTTGCCACATAAAAAACCATGGCAAATGTGCCTCTACTGAAGGGGTCTAATTCAAACATTCCCATGGGCCCATTCCATATAATGGTTTTTGCGTCCTGGATTGCCTCTGAAAATAATGTTACAGTGGCAGGTCCAATGTCGAGCCCCATCCACCCTTTTGGTATCTCCTGAACAGGGCAGTTTTTTACAACTGCATCATTTGTTGCCTTTTCAGCAACCACACAATCAACGGGTAGATAAAACTTCACACCCCTTGTTTTTGCCTTTTCCATAATACCCTTTGCCATGTCAAGCATGTTCTCTTCGCATATAGAGTTACCCACTTCATATCCTAAGGCCTTTAAAAAGGTAAATGCCATTCCACCGCCCACTATCAGTTTATTCACCTTTTCAACAAGTGTTTCCAGAACACCAATCTTGTCAGAGACTTTTGCCCCTCCGATGATTGCTATAAGTGGCCTTACAGGTTCTTTCATGGCTTTATTAAAATATGTAATCTCGTTTTTTAATAAAAACCCTGCAACGCACACTTCTACAAACTCTGTAATGGCTGTATTGGAGGCGGCTTTTCTATGGGATACAGCAAAGGCATCGTCTACGTAAACATCGCATAGCTTTGCAAGTTCCTTTGCAAACTCTGGGTCGTTTTTTTCTTCTCCTATATAAAATCTCAGATTTTCGAGAAGGATAACGTCGCTGCTTTTTATCTCAGATACTGCCTTTAAGACCTTTTCTCCAATACAGTCGTCTATAAAGAGGACATCTCTACCGAGTAGTTCGGATAACCTTTTTGCACATGCCTTAAGAGAAAATGCCTCAGACCTTTTGCCTTTAGGTCTACCTAAATGGGAACCGATTATCACCTTTGCGCCTTTTTCTATGGCGTAGTTGATGGTGGGAAGGTGTGCCTTTATCCTTGTATCGTCTGTAATATTACCGCCTTCATCCATAGGGACGTTAAAATCCACACGGATAAAAACCCTTTTATCTTTTAGATTAATCTGGTCAATATATCGCATAGTCCACCTGCCTTTCTTTAAGAAAAATTTTATCTTTATTTATTATAACCCATCATTTCATAATAAATGAAAGAAGCTCAACCATCCTGTTCGAGAAACCCCATTCATTGTCATACCATGAAAGAATTTTTACCATATTTCCACCTATTACGTTTATATTCGGTATATCTATTATGGAAGAATGGGGGTTTCCATTGAAATCACGGGATACTAAAGGTTCTTCGGAACAGTATAATATATTTTTCATGGGTCCTGCTGCATATTCCTTAAATTTTTCAATCAATTCTTCCTTTGTAGTATTTTTGTATAGGGTAGCCACAAAATCTACTATGGATACATTAGGTGTTGGAACCCTTATTGCAATACCGTCAAGTTTTCCTTTCATTTCAGGTATGACCTCTGACATTGCTTTAGCCGCCCCTGTTGTTGTGGGAATCATAGAAAGTGCAGCAGCCCTTGCCCTCCTTAAATCTTTGTGCGGTTCATCGAGAACCACTTGGTCGTTAGTGAATGCATGGATGGTAGTCATCAAACCTTTTTCAATGCCAAATTCCTTATGGAGCACCTTTACTATCGGTGCAAGGCAGTTTGTGGTGCAAGAGCCCATGGAAATTATGTGATGTTTTGTCTTGTCGTAGACCTCCTCATTCACCCCGAGCACAAAAGTAACATCAGGGGCCTTTGCAGGGGCTGATATGACTACCTTCTTTGCGCCTGCCTTTATATGTTTTTCAGCACCTGCCCTGTCAGTGAATTTGCCCGTGCTTTCAAGGACAACATCGATGCCAAGGTCTTTCCAGGGAAGAGATTCTGGCTCTCTTATGGAATAAGCCCTTATTTCTTTACCGTTTATTATAATGGCATTATCTGTTGCTTTTATTTCTCCATTCATAATCCCGTGAACAGAATCGTATTTTAAAAGATGGGCTAATGTCTTGGCATCTGTTATATCATTTACAGCCACAAAATCTAAATCCTTGTTCCCTATACCTGCCCTCAACACGAGTCTCCCAATCCTTCCAAAACCATTGATTGCTATTTTATATGCCATATAACCCTCCTTTTTTTATTTAAATACTAATTTGAAATTAACGTTATGTCAAATATTTTCTGATTGTTTAAGGGCTTTTAGACCCCTTATTAAATAATGTATGCCCGATAAGATGGTAAAAAAGAAAGTGATATAAAAGAGCGGTTCCTTATAGTCTTTTTTATCAGACCAGAGGATATATATTATTGTTATTATCTGGAACAAAGTCGTTAGTTTACTTAATACGCTCGGAGAAGGTTTTAGTCTGTTTGAAATAAGATACAGCAATATAAAACCTCCGGCAATCAAAAAGTCCCTTGAGATAACAGTCAATGTCACCCATAAGGGGATAAAGCCTTTAAGGGTTAAAATAATATAAGAAGAAGCAAGCATCACCTTATCAGCCATAGGGTCGAGTATGGCACCGAGATATGTTTTTGCCTTCATAATCCTGGCAAGAAAACCGTCAAGGAGATCGCTTAATCCCTGGGCAATAAACAAACATAATGCCAAGTTGAATCTATTTTCGTTTATGGCGATTATAAAAAATATGGTGATAAAAAGTCTGAAAACAGAAAAAAGGTTTGGTATATTCATTCCTTAAACAGATTTCTAAAAGCAGTAAACCTGTCGATAAATGCAAGCTCAACAGTATCGGTCGGTCCGTTTCTTTGTTTTCCTATTATTATCTCTGCTATGCCTTTATTGGGATTATCGGGGCTTTTGTTATATACCTCATCCCTGTAAATAAACAAAATCACATCAGCATCCTGTTCGATCGCCCCTGATTCCCTTAAGTCTGCAAGTCTTGGCCTTTTATTATCCCTCTCCCTTGTTTCTGGTGCCCTGTTTAATTGGGAGATGGCCATTACAGGTATATTAAGTTCCTTTGCGAGCGCCTTTAGAGACCTTGATATCTCTGAAATTTCCTGTTCCCTTCTATCTGTATTTGTCCTGCCCCTCATGAGCTGTAGATAGTCCACAACTATTAAGCCAAGACCATGTTCTTTTTTTAATCTTCTCGCCCTTGCCCTTAATTCGAGGACACCCATGGCTGGTGTGTCGTCTATAAATATAGGTGCTTTTGATAATTTGCCTGTGGCTTCCACAAGCTTTGGCCATTCATTTATTGATAGTGTGCCTGTTCTCAATTTTGAATGGTCTATTTCTGCTTCAGAACTAAGTAACCTTGTAACGAGTTGTTCTTTAGACATCTCAAGGGAGAATATACCTACGGTAACGGGTTTTTCACTGTTTGTTGCTGCATACTGGGCTATGTTCATACAAAAGGCTGTCTTTCCCATGCTCGGTCTTCCTGCTACGATAATAAGGTCAGACGGTTGAAGTCCGCTTGTTAACCTGTCGAGCTCAATAAAACCCGTTGGGATACCTGTAACTGTTTGTTTTTTATGATATAGACTCTCAATAACCTCGATGTTTTTCATTGCTATATCTTTTATGTGGAAAAAGGACGGTCTCAGTTTTTTTTCTGCAACCTGGAATATCATCTTTTCCGCCTCATCCAAATAAGAGTCCACATCCATATCTGCTTCGTGTCCTTTTTCGATGATTATCGTTGCAGTCTGGATTATATTTCTTAAGAGTGCCTTTTCTCTTATAATCTTTGCATACTGGGTGATATTGGCAGAGGTGGGCATTATATCAACGAGGGTATTGAGATAGGCAATACCTCCTATGTCTTCTAATAATCCTCTATCCTTGGCAAAACTCGTAACAGTTATTATGTCTATTGCCTCATTGCGTTCATATAAATCAGAAATGATTTTAAAGAGTTTTGCATGGGCATCCCTGTAGAAGTCATCGGGACCCACCATATCTATCACCCTGTTTATGGCCTCGCTATCAACAAGTAGACCTCCCAGGAGAGATTGCTCTGCCTCTATATTTTGAGGCGGTAATATATCTTTTCTTCTATCCTGCTGTGCTATTTTCTGTCTTGGCATTTTTTATGCTTCTTTTTCTACCTCTAATTTCACAGATGCTATGATTCCTTTTTCAATTTGTGCACCAAAAGTATGCATGCCTATAGATTTTATAGGTTCATCTATCCTTATCTTTTTCTTTTCTATATAAAGCCCCGTTTCTTTTTTAATTAAATCGGATAGTTCCTGGGGTGTAACTGAACCAAAAAGCCTGCCATCCTGGCCTGCCTTCTTTTTTATATTAAGTGTAATTTCCTCAAGCTTTGCCTTGATCTCGCCTGCAGTCTTTATCTGTCTTTCTTTCTTTTTTTCAAATTCTTTTATAATATGTTCAAATCTCTTTATGTTTCCCTCTGATGCAGGCAGTGCCAGACCTCTTGGAAGTAGAAAATTTCTTCCATAACCATCTCTTACCTCAATAACATCGCCTTTTTTACCTGTACCTTTTATATCCCTTGTGAGAATTACCTTCATTTCTATCCTCCGCTACTTAGAGAGTGTGGTGAATGGAAGAAACGCAATGTGACGGGCGATATTTATTGATTCCCTTAGTTTTCTCTGATGATAGGCACAGGTTCCTGTCATTCTTCTCGGCATGATTTTACCCCTTTCGGTAATAAAGTTTTTCAATAATTTCGGGTCCTTATAGTTGATGACCAGATTTGGGTCCTGACAAAACCTGCATACCTTTTTTCTCATATAGACCCTTTTTTTCTGAATATCCTGCACCTTTGCTGGTTTTATTGTTCTTGCCATTTAAACCTCCGTTTTGAAAATTTTATTTGCCTCCACCCTGAAGGTAAATTGATTGCCCTTTTTTATTTTAGCCAGTGCACCTTCAACTATTATGTTGTCAGTTTTTCTTATATCCATGTCTTCCATAGCCTTTTTTTTGTGCACGACCTCAATGGAAAACCTCTTATCTTCATTAAGGAGTGAAAAAATCAGTATCTTTTCACCCTTTGGTGAAGAATAAAACTCTATGTCAGAGTCAATTGTTCCTGATAGGAAAAGTCTGTTCAAGCAAACTCACCCTCTAACTCATCAAAAACGACATGTTCTGGTGGTTGTTCAGGACCTTTTTCATCGTCTTCCACCTTTATAAACATATGTCGTAAAATGGCATCGATGTTTTTATAAAATCTACCGATAGTGGTAAGATTCTTTTCATCGATGTCTAAAAGTATGTAATAGTAGTGTCCCCTATCTTTTTTCTTGATAGAGTAAGAAAGTTTACGAACAGACCAGTCATCGAACCTTACTATATTACCGCCTGCTTTTTCAATATTCAGCCTTATACGCTTTAAAAGTTCTTCCTCTTCATCTTTTGATAAGTCAGGATTAATAATGATTACGTTTTCGTATCTTCTTCCCACATTATTCTCCTTTCGGTGCTAACATTACTATTGCAGATTTCAATACCTTTATCCTTATTTTCTCTGCAATTTCAATTGTTACTGTATTGTCTGTAATGCCTGTTATTTTACCATAAATGCCACCTGATGTCACAACTTCATCACCTTTTTTTAAATTTTCTAAAAATTGTTTTTGTTCCTTTGCCTTTTTCTGTTGTGGCCTTATGAGTAAAAAGTAAAATACAACGATGAGCAGTACTAAAGGTAAAAGCCCCATCCATTGCTGGCCACCCTGTCCTGCCTGTCCTGCCTGATTACCCATTGCATATGCTAAATCAATCATTTATTTCACCTCCTTTCCACCTTGATTTGAATTCGTTATAAAATTCGTCGAATACATCCATTTTGATTGCCTCTCTTATTTTTTTCAAAAGCTCGTTGTAGAAATATATATTGTGAAGTGTGTTGAGATAGAAACTCGTAAGCTCATGGGATACGATGAGGTGTCTCAAATATGCCCTTGAATATGTTCTACACGTATAACAACCACAATTTTCATCTATCGGTCTTTTATCCTTCTGGTATTTTGCATTTTTTATATTTATCTTTCCTTCCCAGGTAAAAAGCCCACCATTTCTTGCCACCCTCGTTGGTATTATGCAGTCAAACATGTCTATGCCTCTTTTCACACCTTCTATAATATCCTCAGGAAAACCAAGTCCCATCAAGTATCTCGGTTTATCATGGGGTAACATTTCCATAATTGCATCTACCATATCCCACATAAGGCTCTTTGGTTCACCAACACTTAAACCGCCTATGGCATATCCATCAAAGTCCAACTCTATGAGTTCATTAGCTGACCTTATCCTTAAATCCTTATAAAATCCACCTTGAATAATACCGAATAATGCGGCTTTACCGTTTTTTTTTGCCTTTTTTGATCTTTCAGCCCATTTTTTCGTTAACTCTATAGACTTTTCCGTATATTCATAGCTTGAAGGATAAGGGACACATTCATCAAGACACATCCATATATCAGAACCTATATTATCCTGTATTTCTATTACCCTTTCCGGTGTAAGAAAATGTTTTGACCCATCTATATGGGATTGAAATTCCACACCCTCTGGCCTAATCTTTCTTAGAACCCCGAGACTGAATATCTGGTACCCACCGCTGTCTGTAAGCACTGCCTTATCCCAGCTTGAAAATTTATGTATACCTCCCAAATCTTTTATAAGCGTATCACCAGGCCTTAGATAAAGGTGATAGGCATTTGAAAGTATCATTTGAATACCTATCTCTTTTAAATCTTTGTGGGTTGCAGCCTTTATAGTGCCCTGTGTTCCCACAGGCATGAAAACAGGCGTATCCACATTACCATGGTTTGTTTTTAATATGCCAAGCCTTGCATTTTCACTCTTTTTTAAAATCTCAATAATCTCCATATGTTTTAGATAACCCCTCAAACAACAAACATGGCATCTCCATAGCTGTAAAACCTGTATTTTTTTTCTATTGCCTCCCTATAGCATTTCAAGAGATTTTCCTTCCCTGTAAATGCCGCTACAAGCATAAGAGGGGTAGACCTGGGTAGATGAAAATTTGTTATCAGCGCATCTACTATGTTAAATCTATATCCAGGATATATAAAGATATCCGTATACCCTTCCAGTTGAAAATCACCTTTTCTGGAGAATATGGATTCAATGGTCCTTACAGCACTTGTGCCGCAGGTAATCACCCTTTTTCTTTCTTGTTTTGCTCTTTTTAAAATTTCAAATGTAAGAGGAGAGACCTTATAATATTCACCGTGCATTTTGTGTTCTTCTACATTTTTTTCCTTAATAAGAAGGAATGTACCTATACCAATGTGAAGGGTTACCTTAACTATCTTAACACCCATCTTATTTATCTTATTTAGAAGGTCTTCTGTAAAATGCAGACCAGCAGTAGGTGCTGCTACAGAACCTGCATATTGGGCATATACGGTTTGATACATATCATAGTCAATGTCGTTTTTTTCTTTTCTTTTTATATAAGGTGGTAGAGGCATCAGGCCGTGAGTATTTATAAACTCCATAGTGTCTCCATTGTATGAAAAATCTATAGTCCAGAAAGAGCAGTTTCTTTCCAAACGTGCCTCCACATCTTTTATTTTAACATGAAGTTTCTTTATGTTTCTCTTAATGCCTTTGACTAAACACTTCCACATTTTCTTGTCCATCTGTTCAATAAGCGTGATATCCACGATCCCACCAGTTTCTTTTTTTGCTATAAGCCTTGCAGGTATTACCTTGCTATCGTTTAGAACAAGGATATCCCCTTCTTTAAGGTATTGGGTTATATCCTTAAACAAACTATGTTCTATATAATCTCTTTTTCTGTCATATACCAGAAGACGGGAAGATGCCCTGTCCTTTTCAGGATACTGGGCAATATATCCCTCTGGTAGATGATAATCAAATTCTTCAATATTCATAACCTGAAAAACAGCTTAATTTTATAACAGATTGTGAAAATATAAGCAAATTAAAAAGATAAAAGCAAAACTATGATTCCCGGGCAAGCCTTAATGATTTTATCTTCATAAGTCTTGCCGTATTTGACCTTTCCATCTCGTCGAGCTTATTTGTAATATATTTAACAGTTTCCTGCATCCGCGGTATAACTGTGTATTCTAAGGCATTTACCCTTCTTCTCGTTTTTTCTATTTCTCCTGCCATAAGCCTGATAGTCTCTTCAAGTTCTACCATTTCTAAAATTTCAGGCAAAAAATCCTTAAGGGAAGCAATAGCCCTGTCAAGTTCAGGTGATGTATGAATCAAAGAATACATACCTTTTATTTCACCAAAAGAAAACTCTAACCTGGGAACCATAACACCCATAATCCTGTTTCTGTTTATTTTTAATTCCAGCTCCTGTTTTGTGCTCTCCAGGGCATTTTCTGTTATCCGTCTTGACGATGTAATATCGGCAATTACAAAAAGTTTAAGGATCTTAGGCAACTGTTCATCGACCTTAATACGGGATATCTTGTATTTTTTAGAAATCTCTAAAAATTCCTTCATTAATCCATCAAATTTGTCTTTTAAAAGTTTATGGCCCCGCAAGGCAACTACAAGCCTTTTTTTCAATCTTAAAAGCTCCATCCTTGTGGGGTTTATAGGTAACCTTGCCATATTTATCTCGCAGGCAGATATTTATCGAGGAATTTTTCTCTGATTCTTTTCAACTCACCCCTTGGCAACATGGATAACAATTCCCATCCTATCCTCATACTCTCTTCAATGGATCTGTTTTCATTTTCGCCCTGACGGACGAATTTATCCTCGAATTCATCGGCAAATTTCACAAAAAGTAAATCTTCCTCGCTTAATGCAGATTCACCGAGCACCACTGCAAGCTCCTTTGCATTTTTCCCCCTTGCGTATGCCGAATATAACTGATTCATGAGGTCTGCGTGGTCTTCCCTTGTCTTTCCTTCACCTATACCTTTATCTTTAAGCCTTGATAAGGAAGGTAAAACATCTACAGGGGGGTATATCCCCTTTGTATGTAGCGCCCTATTAATAATAATCTGGCCCTCTGTTATATATCCTGTAAGGTCAGGTATGGGGTGTGTTTTATCATCTTCCGGCATAGTAAGAACTGGAATCTGGGTGATTGAGCCTTTTTTTCCTTTAATTCTGCCTGCCCTCTCGTATATAGTGGACAGATCAGTATACAAATATCCAGGATAGCCTCTCCTGCCAGGCACCTCTCTTCTTGCTGCAGATATCTCACGTAATGCCTCACAGTAATTGGTTATATCTGTCATTATGACAAGGACATGCATATCTTTTTCAAAGGCAAGGTATTCTGCAGTGGTAAGGGCCATTCTCGGCAATGCAATCCTTTCAATGGGAGGGTCATCGGCAAGGTTTACAAATACAACAGAACGTTCTATGGCCCCTGTTCTTCTGAAATCTGCTATAAAGAATTCCGCCTCTTCAAATGTAATGCCCATAGCAGCAAACACAACGGCGAATTTTTCCCCTGTCTTTAATACCTTTGCCTGTCTTGCAATCTGCACTGCAAGTCTCGAATGGGGCAATCCACTACCAGAAAATAATGGGAGTTTTTGTCCCCTCACAAGGGTATTTAAAAGGTCAATTGTTGATACACCAGTCTGGATGAATTCATTTGGGTAATCCCTTGCAAAGGGATTGATGGGACTCCCGTTTACATTAAGATACTTCTCCGGGATTATGGCCGGTCCATCGTCAATGGGACGACCGAATCCATCAAATACCCTTCCAAGCATATCTATGGAAACGGCAAGTTCCATTCCCCTTGCGAGAAACCTTACCTTTACATCTTGAGGGGAAAGACCGCTCGTTCCTTCAAAAACCTGAATGATTGCCTTATCTCCGCTTACCTCAAGGACACGTCCCCTTCGTAAAGACCCGTTTGCAAGCTTAACATCCGCCAGTTCTCCGTATGTTATACCCGAGACACCCTCCACTATCATGAGGGGGCCAACTATTTCTGTTACTGTTCTGTATTCTTTTGCAACATCTGCCATCTCTACCTCACTATGTTAATGAAACTATTGAATCTTCTATTTTTTTCTCAATTGTATCAAATTGTTTTTTGTTATCTTCTGGTATAAATTTTGCCTTTGCTATGTCTTCAAGCACATCGAGCTTGGTCAACGCAGCGAGTGTTGCACCTTCTTTAAAGGCTTTCTTTATCTTTTCATAATAAATAATGATGAGTTTAAGGAGCCTGAATTGTTTTTCCGTTGAGGAATATGTATCCACATCATCAAAGGCATTCTGGTGTAGAAAGTCTTCTCTTATCATCTTTGCGGCCTGAAGTAAAAGTCTGTCTTCATGGGGAAGGGCATCGACACCGACAAGACGGACGAGTTCTTCAAGTTCTGCCTCTCTCTGGAGGATTTCCATGGCAGTCTTTCTGTATTTAGACCACTCACCTTTAAAAATTCTGTCTGCATATTCATCTACCACGTCCTGATATAGAGAATAGGATGTTAACCAGTTAATCGCTGGAAAATGTCTTGAAAATGCAAGTTTATCATCAAGTCCCCAGAATACCTTAACAACCCTTAGTGTGGCCTGAACAACAGGTTCAGATAGGTCACCACCAGGAGGTGATACAGCACCGATTACAGTGATTGCCCCTTTTCTCTGGTCAGACCCGAGGCATATAACACTACCTGCCCTTTCATAGAAGCTTGCAATCCGTGAGCCGAGATATGCAGGATATCCTTCCTCGCCCGGCATCTCTTCCAGCCTTCCTGATATTTCCCTCATGGCCTCTGCCCAACGACTTGTAGAGTCTGCCATAAGGGCTACAGAGTAGCCCATGTCCCTGTAATATTCTGCTATTACAATCCCAGTAAAAACGCTTGCCTCCCTTGCAGCAACGGGCATGTTCGATGTATTTGCTACAAGCACAGTTCTCTCCATCAACGGTTCACCTGATGCAGGGTCTTTTAAATGGGGAAACTCCATTAGCACATCTGTCATTTCATTGCCCCTCTCACCGCATCCTACATAGACCACAATCTGTGCATCTGCCCATTTTGCAAGCTGATGCTGGACAACGGTTTTGCCGCTTCCGAATGGACCGGGAACACAGGCGGTTCCACCTTTTGTAATGGGGAAAAACATATCGATCACCCTCTGACCTGTAAACATGGGCTCAACGGGCATAATCTTTTTACTTACAGGTCTTGGTTCCCTAACAGGCCATCTTTGCACCATGGTGAGGACATGGTCTTTTCCGTCTTCTCCCTCTATTACTGCTATAACTTCATCTACATTTCCAGTTATAGATTCGATCTTTTTTATAATACCGGAAAGATTGGGGGGAATCATTATCTTGTGAACAACGAGATTGCTTTCCTTTACAGTTCCAAGGATATCACCAGGTCCAACATTATCTCCTATTTTTACATTAGCGATGAACTCCCACACAATGGATCTGTCAAGGGCAGGTTTTTCAGCACCCCGGACGATGTATTCACCGAATTCATACGAGAGTTTGTCCAGTGGTCTCTGGACCCCATCGTAGATTGATTTAATAAGGCCTGGTCCCAATTCAACGCTCAAAGGCTCCCCTGTTCTCCAAACAGGCTGACCAGGACCGATTCCTTCTGTTTCCTCGTAAACCTGTATTGAATAACTATCTCCTTTAATTTCTATGATTTCGCCGAAAAGCCTGCTCTCTCCCACCCTTACCATCTCGTACATTCTTGCGCCTTTTAGTCCTCTGGCCACAACGAGTGGGCCTGAAACCTTTATAACCTCTCCTTTGTTTTCGTTCATAGCCTGATCCTTAGTTTTTATTTAAATATGTCCTTACCAAGAATATCTATACCTATAGAATGTTCAACGGTCTTGCTTATTGCAAGAAAGCTCGTGTGTCTACTCCCCTCGTGAGTAGGTATAACAGTAATAATTGCCTTACTCCTTTGCCTGAATTCATCTATTGCATCAGGTTTTTCCATTGCTAAACTTTCTGTAACAAATACAAGTCCCACATCAGGGGCACCTGAGAGCTTTATCAACTCACGTTCTAATTTAGTGCTGTCCTCCACTGTTATGAGTTCAAATCCCACTGCCTTAAATCCCATTATAAGATGTCTTTCTCCCACCACATATGCCTTATACATAGCAGTCCCTTATCCTTGCCTTTAGAAAATCTCTATCTATGTTGTTTATTCTTCCCATTACAACGAGTTTTAAGTTCTGCATTTCGTTTAGTAGACCCAGAAGAAATGCAAAGACCCTTTCTGGGCCTGCAGTTTGATATGCTCCTATATGGGCCATATTTGAAAGAAAGTTATTGACCCTGAACTCAAAGATGGATATGTGGTCTACCTCTTCGTATTCAGCGCATTCAAAGAAGATGTCCCCGATTTCTCCACCTATTATGCCACGCCAGTTTTCTATATTAGGTGTCACTGCCAGTTCATCAATAAGATGGTCATAACCTGGGATAGGTGAAAGATATTGTTGGTAATGTTTCATGGGTATGCCCTTGTCCATACCCCTCCCCATGGCAATAATGATGTAAGATGTTATTCTCAGTCTTATGTATTTTTTAATAAGTTCTGATTTTGTTTCATCTGAAATTAATAAAAGGTGTCTTAAATACGCACCATCCACTATAATATCAAGTAAAGCGGGATTAATACCCAATATCTCCCCTGTCTGCCATGCATAGGATTCCTTAAAGGTTTTTGGCAAATCTGCATAATCTTTCTGGGCTATGGCAGAAAGCATGTCATAAGAAAAAAGACATGGTGGAAAAACAAAATCTGTTTTATCTTTTATGGCTGATGCGAGATTAAGATAATCGTTTTGAATCAAAAACAAATCAACAGGTAGTGGAGAAGGGCAGTCACTTCTTAAAGAAAAGGCTATATCATTAAAACATCTATCAAAGATATTTCCAAATTCTTCGCTGAGCCACATTGCACCAGGAGAAATATAATCTTTCAAATATGTATCCTGCAGTATGACTATTATATCGTCTATTCTCTCTTGATTTATTAAATTCAGAAAGAATTCCTTTGGAAGAAATGTAGCTTCAAGCACGCTGATTCTTCCGCATACAAATCCCCATTTAGCAAAATTGTTTATTTTAGGTATCATTTTTCCATACTATCCTTAAATAACTCTTTTGCTATAACAGGCAGCATTTCTTTCTTCAGGTCGCTCAATAGAAGGTCTAAGGTCTGGTTTACCTCATAATCCTTTGTAATAAAAATAAAACCACCTCTGTCCTGTAAGAAATTTTTATCATCTATGATAAGCTTCATGTTTTCGGCTCTATCTTTGTTCAGTCTTTCTACTAATCTTGTAAAGGAATCCTTTTCTTCTTTATGCACCTGAATGACACCGGCTGTATTAAAGGCTGTTTTTTCTAAAAGCCTTGCCATTAAATCCATATACTTTTCCTCAGGGAGGTTCAGTACCTTTTCCCTTGCCCTTTTTATTATTCTATCAATCAGGGTATTTCGTTTCTCCAGTATTTTTTTATTCGTGATGCCTTTAAACTGAACGAGTTTTCTTGCAAATTCATCGGATATCTCCTGGACCCTTGTTTTGTATATCCTTTCATATTCTTCGTCGATCTCTTGTTTTTTTCTTTTAAGAAGGGTGTCTGAATTTTTCTTTGCAAGGTCTATTATATTTTTTGCCTCTCTTCTTGCATCGGACAAAACAGCTTCGCGAATCTTTTCTATACCCATGAACAATTGCCCCCTTTTTAAACCCTTAGCCTAAAAACTTCAACACCACAGGCTGGGTAAGAAATATGATAAAAAGAACTGTTGCAAGGAGACCTACAACTGCATAGGTCTCTACAAAGGCAGGAAACAGAATTGCCCTTCCTGCTGATTCAGGCCTTCTTGCAATAAGGGAGATTCCAGCAGCAGATGCCTCACCCTGTTTTATGGCTGACATCAACTGGGCAATGCCACATCCTAAACCCACAAAGAACATGGCAAGTCCAGTGCCCAGAGAGATCTTTATTGAAGAACCACCTATAAGCCCTGTTTGGGTCATAATCAATATGGCTGCAATAAAACCATAAAAACCCTGAGTACCAGGTAGGGCTATCATGACAAGCATCCTTCCAAAAAGTTCTGGTTTTTCCCTCAAAACACCTGCGCACTGATGAACAGCAATAGATATACCCCAGGCAGAACCTGCGCCTGCCAGACCAAATGCGAGCCCTGCACCTCCATAGCAAAGTCCTCTACCTATTTCAATCCATTCTGGTGACATCTTTTTCCTCCTCGTTTAAATTATTGCCTTTTTTTCCTTTTTTATAATACATAAGTTGGAATCAAATCCTAAGGGTTGAAAGGGCCTTGCACCTCCTTCATAAAATCTTCCAAAAAACTCTACGAATATTAGCCTCATGGAATGGACAAAAGCACCGAGGGCACTTATCAAGAAGTTGAAAACATGGCCTATCACAAGGACGATTATAAAAAGAATAATCCCTATATAGGGGATACCTTTTAACATCCCTGCCATGAGGTTAAATGCCATTGCCACAATGGATGTGGTGAGACCCAAGGCAAGGAGCCTGCAGTAAGAAAGGGTGTCTCCTATAAAGGCTGTAATACCGTAGCTACCTACAATTCCATACAGGCTTATTAATCCCCCGGCAAACCTTCCTGCCGTGCCCTTTATTTCTCTTCCCTGGGTGAGGATCAAACCTATAGCACCAATTATAAAAAGAAAGATACCTGTATTAAAAATGGATTTTGGTAAATCTGTGAATACCTGACCTGCCATAATGAGAATACCGGTTAATGTTATAATCCAGCATAGACCATCGGAGATAACACCGATAAAATCCCTTTTTCTGTATAGGCCATACATTTTCAAAGTGATTCCGAAGAATTGGTTAAGGACGCCTAAACCAAGGGCTATTATTAAGGCAATAATGGTCTTAGCCATAGGGTCTATGATTACAAACTTCTGTTGAAGCATATAAAGGATATTTCCTTCCCCTAAATATTCTGGTTTATACAGGTCTCCAAACCAGGAGCCTGTTAATGCGCCGAAGATGATGCTACTTATACCACCGTAAAAAAGCATACGAGATAGATTGTTCACACCTCTATATAACCTTGTTTTTTTTGAAAGATAGGCACCCATTAAAGTAAGCATAATGCCATAGCATACATCGCTAAAACATATACCGAAGAAAAGATAAAAGTTTATCTGCATAAACGGGGTTGGGTCAAAGTTTTTATAATAGGGTAACCCGAACATCTCTGTTAAAAGCTGTATGGGTCTTAATAGATAAGGGACAGAGATGCTGACAGGCACATCCTCTTCCGGTGATGGATCTTCTATGGTAATAATCGATTGGGGAAACTCTTTTTCAATTGTATTTTTAAGTAATTCCGTATCTTTTGCCCTAATGTAACCGCTCACCATATAGACCCATTTACCTTCTACCCCTTTCATTAAGGCGAGTTGTCTGTTTCTGACATTGGTCCAGTAGGCCTTTAAAATTAATAGCTTCTTTTTAGCCTCTCGAGGCGTATTGTCTTCTAATAAATAATTTACCTTTTCTTTGACCTCGGCAATCTTGTTTTTGTAGTTTTCTTTGTCTTCCTCAAGTTCTGCCATACGTTCTTTTACTTTTTCTTTTCTTTTTGGAAGGGTAATTTCTTCGAAATTCAATTCGGATAATAACTTTTTTACTTCCTCTTCATATTCTTTTAAAAAGGCAAATATAACCTTTACCTTGATTACTGTATCTTTCCTGTCTTCTTTTTCTTTTAACCCTTCTGATGGGGAGACTTTTTCCCATGCAATCCATTGCCAAATTTCTTCTTTTTCGTCTATTGCCTTCAATTTTTTTTCAGGCACATAACCTATAAGTATTTTGATGCGTTTTGTAGAATAGAGCTCTTCGAGGTCAATATCGATATCCATTAGGGGTCTTAGGTCTTCCATCTCCGTTTCTATCTCTGCTATAATCCTTTCTGCATTTCTATATGTCTCGTCAAGCTCGACAGCATATTTGTAGTGCTCATCCAGATTATATTCTTTAAGGATTTTATTTAATTCAGTCTCAGATGTCACAACAGGTAGAGGTGTTAGGCTTTTCAAAAAATTTTCCTTTTCAGGTAGAAAGGTATCCATGAGGTTGAGGATAAAGTCTATTTTGTTTAGATTGCTATCAGCCGATGAAGTATCTACCTTGGGTGTGGTAAACGGCACATCGTCTTTTAAGATACTTCTTGCATCAATAACCTCCATTATTCCGAGGTTATTGATAGTTTTTATCAAGCGCCTGTGGGCTTCCTTAGTATTTACTATGGTTACTTTTTTCAATGGCTCAATAGCCATAAGATAACCTTAAAGCTCAAACAATTTCGATACTAAAGCCTCTGCATGCCTCTCAATAACATCATTATGAATTGAATCGATTGCTTCAAGTAAAGATTTTTCTTCCTCTTCCAATCTTTTGAATGCTTCTTTAAATTCGTTTTCTGCCTTTTCTTTAAACAATGCAATGGATTCTTCTAATTTCAACCTTTTTTCATTTTCATAGGAACGTATCTCTTCTTCGCATTCCTTTTCTATCCTTTTTGCTTCTGTGTATGCATTTTCTAATATTGAATCTGCCTCTTTTTCTATTGTAATAACATCGTTTATAATTAAGCCCATTAGATAACCCCACCTTTTTTAAACTTGTAGATTTAAATAGAAATTAATAGCATCACTATTTTTTTGTTTTTATCATATAAAAAAATACTCGTCAAGTTTTTAACTGGGAATTCTACTCATTGTGGTTTGTCTAAAATTTATTTATAATGTTTAGATTAAGAAATATGGTTAATTTTTTCGAACTCCCATTAAAAGAACTGGAAGATATTATAGGCGGTATAGGGAAAGAACGCTATAGGGCGAGACAGCTTTTTAGATGGATTTACAAAAAAGGTGTTTACGATTTCACTGTAATGGATGATATCCCGAAGAGTTTGAGAAATCTCTTTAGAGACATGTTTAATATTGAGACACTTCAGCTGGGAGGGTCTTTTTATTCAAAAGACGGCTCTGTGAAACTTTCTTTTGAAACAGAAGACAATCATTTAATCGAAAGCGTTATGATCCCAGAAAAAAATAGATTGACTTTATGTGTGTCAAGTCAGGTTGGTTGTAGAATGGCCTGTGCCTTCTGTGTTACAGGAAAAATGGGTTTTATCAGAAATTTAACTACAAAGGAGATTATAGGCCAGGTTATTGCTGCAAGGGATTTTTTGAAAAACAGGGGATTATCCCCGGAGGCTGATAAAAAAATAAATGGTCATGATACAGGAAAAGACGGAAATCAAACTCAAAGAATAACCAATATTGTGTTTATGGGTATGGGTGAACCCATGGACAATCTTGAAAATGTTATTAAAGCCATAGATATATTAAAAGATCAAAATGGACTTGACTTTTCAAAAAGAAGAATCACCATATCCACCGTAGGCTTACTTGCAGGGCTTAAAACATTAAAGCCTGGCACTGCCGGTATTGCTATATCATTAAATGCCCCTGACGATAAGAAGAGGGTAAAAATAATGCCCATAAACAGGCTTTATCCTGTAAGGGATATTATTGAATTTGTCAAAAACTATAAAACAAGCCCCAGGGAGCGTATTACCTTTGAATATGTGATGCTTAAGGATTTCAACGATTCCATAGAAGATGCAAAGGCATTATACGAATTACTCAGAGGGGTAAAGTGTAAAATAAACCTCATACCCTTCAACGAATCACCTTTTTCCGAATTTAAAACCCCTGAGAGAGACACTGTTAATGAATTTCATAAATATCTTATTGAAAGGTTTATGACAGTGATTATAAGAGATTCAAGGGGCGCTGATGTGCACGGAGCCTGTGGACAGCTTGGTATGAGCTATTTGATGACAAAGAACAAAGAAAAGGCAGGTAAATAAAAAATAAAAATGGTGAGGAGATAACATAGAACTTTACGGCAACACAATCGGTTTAAATCACCTTATCAAAAGAAGGCTTTTAAAACTTTACAGAAAAAGGGTTGAACCCACCAAAATTATAACTTATGACATTGCCCAGTCCATCACAGGTATCTCAACAGAAATCTCAAGGCAGATAGGTATCCTCATTAACCGAAGGGGAGTTATAGAGTATGTAATTGTAGGTGATAAAAATAGAATCGAAATACCAAAACTTTCAACAGAAAGGGTGGGCAGGGCGAGATTCAGAGGCTTGAGATTTATACATACCCACCTAAACAATAAATTCCTAACAAAAGAGGACTTAACAGACCTTTCTTTATTGCAGCTGGACATGGTGGGATGTTTGACTGAAATAGAAGGTGGTGAATCAGGGCTTATTCATATAGGCTATTTAATACCTGAGACAAAAAGGCAGAAGGCATGGGCATTTATCGGCCCATTGGATTTGAAAGAACTAAATATAGATTTTATTGAATTCATAACCGAACTGGAGAATGAATTTGTAAGGGAAAGGGGAAGGTTATACGATATAAAAGATGAAAAGGAAAAGGCGGTCCTTGTAAGTGTAATGCCCCCTAATTCTAAAAAAATACCAGACGAGAGTATTTTGGAGATGAAAGAATTATGCTATTCTGCAGGCATAACTGTTCTCGACACAGTAATCCAGAGGCCAAAAGAACTCCATCCTACGTTTCTTATAGGAAAGGGTAAAATGGAAGAGGTGATAATGAAGTGCCAACAATTAGGTGCAGATTTAATAGTTTTTGACGAAGGTTTAACCCCTGGTCAGATAAATAATATCTCATCCATAACAGAACTAAATGTTATAGATAGAAATCAACTCATCCTTGATATTTTTGCCCAGAGGGCAAAAACAAATGAGGCAAAGATACAGGTAGAGCTGGCTCAACTCCGTTATATACTACCGAGACTTGCCAGCATCAACAGAGCCTTTTCAAGGATTACAGGCCGAATTGGCACAAGAGGACCGGGTGAGACAAAGCTTGAGGTGGATAAAAGAAGAATCAGGGAGAGGATTTCATTGCTTGAAAGAAGGCTTGAAGATATTGAAGAGGTAAGAGACAGAAAAAGGGAGAAGAGAAAGGCCACAAATATCCCTGTAGTGTCAATTGTTGGTTATACCAATTCTGGCAAATCAACGCTATTAAATCTTCTGACAAAGAGTAATGTTGAGGTTCAGGATATGGCTTTCAGCACCCTAAATCCAACAACAAGGCTTATAAAATACCCGGCAAGAAAAAAGATAATACTTACAGATACTGTGGGGTTTATAAAAAATTTACCCGACGTTTTACTGAAGGCATTCATTGCAACCCTTGAGGAATTAAGGGATGCCCATCTCCTTATCCATTTAGTAGATATAAGCACTGCAGATTTTGAAGATAAAATAAAGGCAGTGGATGAGATATTGGATTTCCTTGACCTTCAGAACAAAGAAAGGCTGATTGTATTCAATAAGATAGACAAGATAGACAGGTCCTTTATAAAAAACCTGGAACAGAGATACAATGCCATATCAATATCGTGTCTTAAAAAAATAGGGATTGAAAGACTTATAGACTCTATTGAAGGCAGACTCAACATCCATAGTGTTGACTGAGCGTAATCCCTGTGTTAGCATTGATAGGTTATACTAATTGAGTTCAGGAGTATTTAAATGGAATATGAATTCCATATTTCAAAAAAGATAAGGGATATTTTGAAATTTGATGACAGAATTTTTGCAATTACAGGGAATGTCATAATCCCCAATATAAAGGCAGCCCGCATTCTTGCCCAGAAGATAAATCAATATCATGTGGAATCAGGTCACCCTGAAAGAACTGTAAAGGCAGGGGATATTGCATCTATGGGTCTTATCGATGAGATATTACACTATGCTGTTATTACTTACAGGGAAGAAGTGGATGGCAGTATAATAAAGGATGTCCTCGCATATCTTGAAGATATCTTTAGAAAGGAAAAAGTAGATAAAACACTAACTCTATTTGTTGAGGATTTTCCTCCTGTAGATGTTTATAGAAAAAGAATCGATGCAAAGACATATGTCTACGGTGAGACCCGTGGCATTAAAAACAGGGAGATTATCCTTGAAGAGATGCTCCTTTTGTGGTTAGCAAACATGAACCCGGCATTCTCACCGTTTTCTGAATTTTTTGATGATAAGAGATTGAAAAAGGAAACAGTATATCTCTATATGATTGCAGCAATGAGGGAGTTTTTTGAAAATAAGCCCCATTTCGGTCCTTTCAATCAGAATCTTATCGATATGCTTAGAAGCCCTGCAGTTCTTGTGCCTTATTCACTAAAAGGTCAACTCGCTTATATTAAAGAACATTGGAGTTTTCTGCTAAAGAAATATAGAAGACGTATCCTCGGCACAATGGATATAATAAATGAAGAGTCAAAGATACCCTTCGTGGGTCCTGGAGAGGCTAAGGTATACGATTTCAGAGATGCCCAGTTTGAGACAGAGAATTTTACTCCAGACAGAGAATGGATGCCGAGGCTTGTTTTAATTGCAAAGAATATATATGTATGGCTTGACCAGCTCTCAAAAAAATACGGCAAAAGGATTACCAAATTGAACGAGATACCCGATGAAGAGCTGGATATAATGAGAAAGAGGGGTTTTACTGGTTTATGGCTTATTGGTATCTGGGAGAGAAGTCCTGCATCTAAGAGGATAAAACAATTATGTGGAAATCCCGATGCCGTTGCATCTGCATATTCCCTCTACGATTATGAGATAGCCTATGATTTAGGGGGAGAGGCCGCCTATTTAGACTTAAAGGATAGGGCGTGGTCATACGGTATCAGGCTTGCCAGCGATATGGTGCCAAATCATGTGGGCATATATTCAAGGTGGGTTTTAGAACATCCCGATTGGTTTATATCCCTTAATTATAATCCCTATCCCTGGTATTCCTTCACAGGACCAAACCTGTCTTATGACGATAGCATATCAATTCAGATTGAAGACCATTACTATTCAAGGACAGATGCAGCGGTGGTATTTAAGCGTGTGGATAAAAGGACAGGGGAAGAAAGGTATATTTATCACGGAAACGATGGCACAAGCATGCCCTGGAACGATACAGCCCAGCTAAATTATCTAAACCCTGAAGTAAGAAATGCCATGATAAATACCATACTTTATGTGGCAAAAAAATTTCCCATTATAAGATTCGATGCAGCCATGACACTTACAAAGAGGCACTATCAGAGGCTGTGGTTTCCAGAGCCAGGAAGTGGCGGTGCAATTCCTACAAGATCAGAATACGGTATGTCCAAACACGAATTCGACAAGTTGATGCCAAATGAATTCTGGCGTGAGGTTGTAGACAGGGTTGCCCAAGATGCACCGGATACCCTTTTGCTTGCAGAGGCATTCTGGCTTCTCGAAGGCTACTTTGTAAGGACACTGGGTATGCACAGGGTTTATAACAGTGCCTTTATGAATATGTTAAGGGATGAAGAAAATGCCAAATACAGGACAGTTATAAAAAATATCCTCGAATTTGATCCTGAAATATTAAAAAGACTTGTGAACTTTATGAATAATCCAGACGAGAGGACTGCAGTAGACCAATTCGGAAAGGGTGATAAATATTTTGGTGTGTGCACCCTTATGGTTACCATGCCTGGGCTACCCATGTTCGGTCACGGTCAGATTGAGGGATATGCAGAGAAATACGGTATGGAATACAAAAGGGCATATATGGATGAAGACCCTGATGAATACCTGATTAAAAGGCATGAGAAGGAGATATTTCCTTTGATGCACAGGCGCTACATTTTTGCCGGGGTAGAAAATTTTCTTTTATACGATTTTTATATTGAAACAGGGCATGTTAATGAGGACGTATTTGCCTATTCAAATAGGTTTGGTCAGGAAAAGACCCTTGTGTTGTATAACAATAAAAACTCTTCCACCTCGGGCTGGATAAAGACATCTGCCGCATTTTCTTTGAAAAAAAATTCCCCAGAAGATAAGATTCTCATCCAGAAGGAACTTGCAGAAGGCCTTAATATCTTAAGCCACGAAGGATACCTTGTCTTTGCCAATCATATTGACGGTTTGACATATATAAGAGAAATCAACGAAATAAGAGAAAAGGGTTTATATGTCGAATTGGGGCCTTATGAATACAAGGTTTTTATGAATTTTTACGAAGCACAAGACTGCGAAAATAAAAGCTATTCCACTGTATATAAATATCTTAATGGAAAAGGCACTCCAGACATAGAACAAACCCTTGACGAAATAAGAAGACAAAAGATTAAAGAATTGTTAGGTTCAATCCTATATGAATACATTAAAAGGGATTTTTTGGATAGCCTTTTAGCAAAAAAACACGAAAAGGAGAAGATAGAACGGTTTTTGTGGGATATGGATAAAGAGATAAAGGTATTTTTGGAACATGTAAATAACTATGCATTGATTAAAGGTTTTGAGGTTGTGCCTTACGATTATGCAAACCATATAATAAATGAACTAAAGGCATTTATCGAGGTGTTTCAAAAGGAGAATATAGAGATTATTGAGCTAAAAAAACGGCTTTTTATTGCCTTTGATTGTATTTTATTCTGGAGATTAAAAAAATATAAAGTAATAGAGAACTTGGATTTAGAAAACATTGTCCTTGAACATCTAAGGGCAAATGTTCTGGACGAACAAAGGGTATTAGATTTTAACCTCCTTATGCGTATAAACGATGAAATTAAAAAGGCCATGGAGAATATTAGAGATAGAATTGATGTTTTAGCCCTTTTTAATGGTTTATTAAAAGATGGTTTTGTGCAGAAGGTTATATGTGTAAATGTTTACGAAGATGTTTTATGGTTCAATAAAGAAAGGTTCCAATTCTTTTTATGGTGGGTCTATGTCTTTATGTTATTGGAAATTAATGAAAAGTTATCTTCAACTCCAGAGGTTATGCAAAAGATTGTCAAAGAGCTTAAAAAAGTCATTGAAGATATAAATTTTCTTTCTCAAAGCTCAGGCTACAGATTTGAAGAGTTCCTTTTGATGCTTAAAAATTCATTGATGAAACAAAATAATTTGATTATAATCTAACTTTATCCATCAGGATTAGAATCGATTTTTAAAAGATTTTACAAAAAATAAAAAAAGGATACGATGGGCTTTTTATTTGTTGGTATATTTAAAAAGGGCTTTTTTAATCTATAATGAATTCAAGGCAATGTAATCTAAAGAATTCTGGAGGTCACAGTAAATGGTAAAGACAAGATTTGCCCCGAGCCCTACGGGGTATCTTCATATAGGAGGGGCAAGGACAGCATTATTTAATTATCTTTTTTCAAAGCACCATAACGGTGTTTTTGTTTTAAGGATAGAAGATACTGACATGGAAAGATCAAAGGATGAGTATACCAGGGATATATTGGAAGGTCTTAAATGGTTAGGGATTATCTGGGATGAAGGACCTTTTTTTCAGAGAGAACGGATGGAGATATACAGGGAACATGCATATAGACTTATTGAAAAAGGTCTTGCCTATCGGTGCTACTGTACACCTGAAGAGCTTGAGGAAAAAAGAAATCAGGCAATAAAAGAAGGAAAAAAGGCAACATACGATAGAACGTGCAGGGAACTGAAAGAACCTGTGGCAGGAAAACCCTATGCAATAAGATTTAAAACACCTATTACCGGTCAGATAACATTTAACGACCTCATAAGAGGCAAAATCACATTTAACTGTGAAGAACTGGATGACCTTATTATATTAAGAAGTGACGGCACCCCTACATATAATTTTACAGTTGTGGTGGACGATGCCTTGATGGGTATTACCCATATCATAAGGGGCGATGACCATATAAACAATACCCCCCGTCAGATATTGATCTATGAGGCTTTAGGCTACAAAGCACCAAATTTTGCCCATGTTCCATTAATCCACGGCAAAGACAGGACAAGATTAAGCAAAAGACACGGTGCTACATCATTACTGGAATACAAAAATGAAGGATTTCTGCCAGAGGCATTGATGAATTACCTTGCCCGTCTTGGCTGGGCATATGGGGACCAGGAAATATTTTCAAAGGAGGAGTTAATAGAAAAATTCGACCTTGACCATGTGGGTAAGTCCCCTGCCATATTCGATATGGATAAATTAAAATGGCTAAACAGTCATTATATAAAGACTTCAGATGATAATAGAATAGCGGTCATCCTCGAGGAATTCCTTACAAAGTTAAATATTAAGATAGATAAAAAAGAGAAGCTCATTCCCATTGTAAAAAGTCTTAAAGACAGGGCTAAGACAATAAAGGAAATGGCACAGATGGCAGAATTTTTCTTCAATGACGAGATACATTATGAAGAAAAGGCAAAGGAAAAATTTCTAACGCCGGATACAAGAAAGATACTCGAAAGCTTTCTCGAGGGTTTTACTCATATAAAAGCAGATGACGAGCAAGCCCAGAAGGCACTTATTGAGGGTATTGTAAAAACTACGGGTAAAAAACCTGTAGATGTAATTCAGCCCATAAGGGTTTCCCTGTGCGGTAGAACTGCAAGCCCCGGTATCTTTGAAGTAATTAATATCCTTGGAAAGGAAAGTGTTGAAAATAGGTTAAAAAGGGCAATAGATTCAATAAAATAGAGAATCAGGGGCAAACAAATATTGAGGCTTAAAAGATTAGAACTATTCGGCTTTAAATCCTTTTTAAACAGAACTGTTTTCCATTTTAACGAAGGCATTACATCCATTGTAGGACCAAACGGTTGCGGAAAAAGTAATATTGTAGATGCAATAGTTTGGGCATTGGGGGAGAGGGGCACAAAGTCTTTGAGAATAAAGGATATGGGCGATGTGATTTTTCACGGCAGTAATGGAAAAAGGCCTGTGAATATCGCAGAAGTATGTATTGATTTTACTGAACACGATCAGGAAATATCTATAAAAAGGCGCATTTACAGGGATGGCACAAACGAATATTTTATAAACAATACCCAGGTAAGATTGAAAGATGTGCAGGACTTTTTTCTTGGCACAGGGATAGGTCCAAACTCATATGCAATTATAGAGCAGGGAAGGATAGAGTATTTTATACAGATGAAGCCCCAGGAAAGAAGGGTCATAATAGAAGAAACAAGCGGTATAACGAGATTTGAAGAGAAGAAAAGGGATGCCATTATGAGGATGGAGGAGGTTAAATCCAACCTTGAAAGGATTGATGACATCTACTGTGAGGTAAAACAGTCCTTCGAAAAGGCAACCCAGGAATATGAGAGATGGAAAATTTATAAAGTCCTTTCGGAAAAACAAAAGGACATTGAAAAACAGATACTAATGGATGGTTATATAAAGATTGATAAGAGGTTGAATAAGGTCAAAGAAAAAATAGAGTCCATAGAGCAAGAATTAAAAGAAAAGGAAGAAATTAAGGTAGAATATAAAAAAAGTTTAGATTTAAAAGAACAGGAATTTACGTTCACAGACAACATATTAAGGGAGCTTGAGCTGGATATAAAGGGTAAAGAAAAGGACATGGAAAAAAGGCTTTTGGAGCTCGAATATTTAGAAGGAGAAAAGAGGCGACTTGAGAATATCCTCTTTGAACTCAAGGAAAAGAAAAAGTCCCTTGATAGAAAATCAATGGATTTAAATGCTGAAATTGAAGCACTTAAGAAAAAAATAGAAGATAATACAAACCTTATTTTAAAAGACGAGGAAGAGGAGAAAAAAATAAAAGATACCATAGACACATTAAAGTTACAGATAGATAACACAGAAAAACAGATGGAAGAAGAGAGGACAGAGCTTTTTGTTATAATGGGCAGGATTACGGAGATTAACAATCAGTTACTGGAGATAGAGAGAAAGAGACTGGAAAAGGTTAAAAGAGAAGAAAAGAGGGCACAGGAAAAAGAAAGGATATTAAACAGACTAAACGAGCTTGAAAATGAACTTTCAAAGACTAAGGCAAGACAGGAAAATGAAATTGCAGAAAAAGATAGGTTATCCATAAAAGAAAAATCTATTTTTGCAGACCTGAAAGATATGAAAAGAACAATGGATGCATTAAGACAGAAGATAGATGCCTTAAACATTGAAAAAAGAGGAAAAGAGGCATTTTTAAAACAGATGAGCACTTTAAATGCCGCAAAAGATAGGATGTCAAAACTAAAAAAGTTAATAGACCTAATCAATATAGATGAGTGGACAGAAAAGGCAGTGGAGAGATTTTTCTATAAGGAGATGGAGTACTCTGTTTTACATAGTAACAACATAGAGGAGATGGCAGATATAATAAGTAAATACAATGAAAATTTTATTTTCTTTCATGATAAAAGCCTTTTTAATTTTTCAGGAGATGAAAACGAGGGAAGGGTGGGCATAAATATAAGATGGATTGATAGTGTAGAAGAAACACTAAAGAAAATCAAAGCAGGTGAGGAAGGGATATTTTTAAACAATGAGATTTATATAGATTCAAGGGGCATAATCTTAAAGGAAAAAGATGCAAGTAAAATAGACCTTCAACAGTACAGGGAAAGAAAAAAAGCAGAAAAGGAGATAAAGGAGCTACAGATTGTTTTAGAGAAACATACAGGCAGTCTAAATCAATTAAGAAAAGAACTCGAGGCAAAGGAAAAAGAACATAAGGAGGTCATAACGAGCCTGAGAAATAAGGAAGACGCATTAAAAAGGTATGAATTGGCTATTGCTAAATTTCAGACTGAGATAAAAACAGTAAAAGAAAGGTTGAACGAATTAGAATCGTATATAGATATATTTGATGAAGATTTATCTGAATCTAAAGTCCAGGGCTTAAAAGATGAAAAAGAATCTCATATGGAAAATAAAAAGGTCTTTGAAGAAAAACTGGATAATCTGAAAAGGGAGCTGGATACATTAAAAAATGCATATGAGACCGTTATGTCAGGCTGGAGAAGTGTATCTATTGAACTTGAAAGAAAGAAAAATACGGTTAAGGCTGCAAAGGAGGATATAGAAAGAAAGGGTTCACAGATTTTGCATATCAAGGCTGAGATGGAAGAAATAGAAAGTCGCCTTACAGATACAGAAAAAAAGATAGTAGAGTGCATTGCAAACATAGAAAAATTGGAAAAAGATTATGAAGAGATAAAATTCAATACAAAGAAGCACATAGAACGATACGAAGATTTAAAAAATAGAGCCGCTACCCTTCATATGGAAAGAAAGGCCATTTCAGAGAAGATTGACACAATTTCAAAGGAGATAGAAAAAATAAGGGACAGAAAGGAATCTGCCGAAAAAGATATAGCGGTTCTGACAGAGAAAAAAAATGTAATAGAAGAGAGGCTTTCTGCTTTTTTAAATATGGAAGACATCTACAGAATCCCCCTTGCCCCTATCTCTGAACTTGAAGCTGAAAGGGAACGTATCGAGGAGCAGATAAAAGAACTGGGGGAGGTGAACTTCAGGGCAGAAAAAGAATATTTAGAAACAAAAGAGAGGCTTGAGTTTCTTGAAACGCAGAAAAAAGACCTAAAAGATGCTATGGATTCACTGAAAAAGACGATTTCAAAAATAGAGGGTATTACAAAAGAAATGTTTTTTGAAACATTCGAAACAGTTAACAATGCATTCAAAAGATTTACGGACATGTTATTTAAGGGTGGTAATGGCCAACTTGTCTACAACCATGATTCCCTGGGCGTTGATATGTTTGTCCAGCTACCAGGGAAAAGGATTGCAAGGATGGAGCAGTTATCTGGTGGAGAAAAGGCACTTATTTCTATAGCCTTTTTACTATCTCTCATGGATACAAACCCTTCGCCCTTTTCAATACTCGATGAGATTGATGCACCTCTGGATGATAGCAATATTATATCTTTACTTGAGATAATAAAAACCATTGTGCACAAAACTCAAATTATTTTTATCACCCACAACAGGCTTACCATGGAGGCATCAAATACGATTTACGGGGTAACTATGGAAGAGCCTGGCATATCTAAGATTGTTTCTGTTAGACTCTAAAACTTCTGAACCTCCCCTGTCATGGGAACAAATCTAACAGGGCAGATTTTTTTTGTGATAAGTTTGCCTTTTTCTTTACGTATAAGGGTCAGGTTTTGATAAAATAGAGTGTCTCCAAGGGGAATAATAAGTCTTCCCCCATCTTTTAATTGTTCAAGAAGCGGAGAAGGTATCTTCTTTGCCGCTGCCGTAACCATTATGGCATCAAAGGGTGCATATTCTTTCCATCCTTGATAACCATCACCATATTTTACCTTGATATTTTTATATCCCATTTCTCTTAGCCTGTTTGAGGCCATTTCATAGATTTTTTTGTTTATTTCAATGGTATACACCTCTTTTACAATTTCGGCAAGGATTGCGGCCTGATAACCTGAGCCTGTGCCTATTTCTAATACCCTTTCATCA
>Ga0116168_1000741_pt1 | contig 30246 bp, 23 predicted proteins | sample AD_UKC129_MetaG_FD_89795 | JGI IMG/M metagenome (GOLD analysis project Ga0116168, IMG submission 89795) | Active sludge microbial communities of municipal wastewater-treating anaerobic digesters from Canada - AD_UKC129_MetaG | ecosystem: Engineered > Bioreactor > Anaerobic > Digestate | place...
CCTACAGCTTATGGTCCAGCAGATTGCATCAGCCACAGAAGAGATGTCTGCCACATCAGAACAGATAAGTAAAGAGATACTGGACATTGCCAATGCATCAAGGGATACTACGGTAAGCTCCCAGGAGACTGCACAGGCAGCGGTGAGTCTATCGAGGTTAGCAACAAAATTAGACGAAATAGTAAAATTCTTCAGGGTTGCATAAATTAAAAACCCCTGAAGGATTCCTTCAGGGGTAATTTTTTTAGTTATTATTCGAGAAAGCTCTCTAATCTCTTTCGTCTTGAAGGATGTTTTAATTTTCTTATTGCCTTTGCCTCAATCTGTCTTATCCTCTCCCTTGTAAGACCGAATACCTCACCCACCTCTTCAAGGGTATAATCTGTTTTTTCTCCTATACCCAACCTCATCCTTATTACCTTTTCCTCCCTTGGAGTTAAAGTGGAGAGCACCTTTGAAATCTCCTCTTTCAGCGAAATATTCACAAGCTCATTAAAGGGTGAAGGTGATTTGGGATCGGCAATAAAGTCACCTAATTTTGATTCATCATCTCCTATTGGGGTTTCAATGGAGATGGGTTCATTAGATACCTTCATAATCTTTCTGACCTTTTCTACAGGCAAGCCTGCCTTCAGCGATATCTCTTCTAAATTCGGCTCTCTTCCTAATTCCTGGAATAGAGAGATAGTAACCTTTGTTATCTTATTCATGGTCTCAAGGACATGGACTGGCACCCTTATAGTCCTTGCATAATCTGCAATGGCCCTTGTTATTGCCTGTCTAATCCACCACGTAGAGTAAGTTGAAAACTTATACCCTTTCTGGTAATCGTATTTTTCCGCTGCCTTCATAAGACCCATATTGCCTTCCTGAATCAAATCAAGAAAGGATAGGCCTCTGTTTAAATATTTCTTTGCTATGTTTATAACAAGCCTCAGGTTTGCCTGAATAAGTCTATTTTTTACTATCTTTAGCTCGTTCTCTATTTTTGTGATTTCACTTAATTTTTTACGTATCTCCCATGTCTCTTTCTCGTCAAGGAATTGAACTTGATTAGATACCTTTTTTATAACATCTTCTATGATCTTTTTGTTAAGACTTAAGTTTAAAAGCGTTTCGTCTAATTTTGCCTCTAAATTTTTCAATTTTTTTTCAATCTGTTTTTTCTGTACTGCATCGGCATCGGATAGGCTTTTTAATAACCCTTCCTTTTTCTCAAACAGGCTTTTAACGTTGTTTATGAGGGTTATGGTTCGCTTTTTATACTTCTCTTCATCCTTTTTTGTATAGTTAATCTCATCGAGATTTTTGATTACATCTATGATATTTATATTATCCTTTTTTAACTGAATGCCTATTTCTTGGAGTTCTTTTACTGCCTGGAGCAAACCGAAAAGCAGAATTCTTATCTTCCTTTCACCTTCTTCTATTTTTTTTGCAATTTGATATTCTTCTTCTGATGTAAGAAGAGACACCTTTCCGATATCTTTAAGATAAGACCATATAATATTGTCTGTCCTCTCTGCCTGAAATTTTTCCGTTTCTACCCAATCCGATGTTGTCTCTTCTGCTGCTGTCTCTACCTTTTCTTTTATGGTTTCTACAATATCTATATTAGATTCAGAAAGATAATCAAAAATATCTTCGATGTCCTCAGGAGAGTACATGTGTTGAGGGAGTACATCATTTATTTCGTCAGGCGTTAAATACCCTTTTTCTAAACCCATGTCAATTAAATGTTTAATTTCACTATAATTTTTTATACTCATCCTCTACTCCATAATATAAAAAAGCCCTTTTTTTGTTCAAAAGGGCACAAATTTTTCATTTACTTATTTAAATATATAATTCCATTGTTTTTTTGTCAAGCAGGATTTTGATTTAAAGCTAAAAGTATGTGAATTTTTTTACAATCAGTTAAAAGGCAACTGCCTTTTTGTTATGGAATTCAACAACCTGCCAGGGTCAAAAACAATGGAAAATAAAAAATAATTCTTTTTATCATAGCAAATTTTCACATATTTTAATAGGTTGTTCAATGTTTTTCATATAAAACTGCTGAAAAAAACTACCCGCTATATTAGAATATAGGCGTTTTTGAATTTAAAATATAAAATGCATGGGTAACTATGAAATTAATCTTCCAGCTTTTCTGTGAAACCTTTTGGGGACAGGAAGTTTATATCCATTTTCCTTTAGAGGAGGATGACCCCACTGAAAACACAGAGACCTTAATAAAGATGGATTATACGGAAAATTTCATCTGGACAAAGGATTTTTTCATTTCAGATACACAGCATTTACACTTTGACTATACATACCTCATTAAAGATGAAAAAGATATAAAAACAAAGGAAGGGATCAGAAAGAGAAATTTTTCACTTGATAGAAAATACACATTGCATGCTGAGAAAGAAAATTTCACCGTAATCATAAAAGACACATGGGTTAAACAAAGTGACCCATTGAGCCTTTACTATACCTCTTTTTTTAAAGAGGTATTAATAAGGGAACAGAAAAATGGGGGAGGTGAAAATACACAAAGCAATGAATTAATGATAAGTTCTAAAAGACTGATTAAATTCAAGGTCTATGTGCCCTTAATAAACCCAGATAGTAAAATTGCCATAGTAGGTAATTTAGAAGAGTTTGGTTGCTGGGACATCAATAAATCAAAGGAGATGACACAAGGAGAAAAAGGTCTTTGGTATTTAGATATTATAACGGATAAGACGATACATCTTGATTATAAATACATAATAAAAGACATAAAAAAAGGTGATGTTATATGGGAACAAGGCGATAACAGACATATAGATGTTTCTACAGGCGATCTCGTTTTTATAAACGATGGTTTGTTCAGATACAGAGATTTATGGAGAGGCGCGGGTATATGTATCCCCGTATTTTCAATAAGGACAGAAAAAGGGTTCGGCACAGGTGAATTTTCAGATTTAAAACCCCTTGCAGATTGGGCAAATCATGTGGGTTTTAAGGTCATACAAGTTTTGCCCGTCAACGACACGACAAGACAGCATAGCTGGGCAGATGCCTTTCCGTATTCATGTATCTCAGCATTTGCACTACACCCATTATATCTGAATATTGAAGAAATAGGAGGTTTGCCGGAAGATTTAAGACAGGAGTTTTTTAAAAAAAGGGACGAGTTAAACAGTTTTGATTGCCTCGAATATGAAATGGTTATGGCAGCAAAAATGGATTTTGCCAGACGATTGTTCGAATTGGATAATTTGAAATTTTTAGAATCTGAGGAATTCGATAGCTTCTTTCGAAAAAATGCATTTTGGTTAAAACCCTATGCCCTGTTCTGTACATTCAGGGACAAATATAAAACAGGAGATTATACAAAATGGGGCATATATAAAAACATAAGCACTTCCAAAGTAGAAAGACTCGTTTCAAAGGAATCGAAATATTACAAGGATGTCTGTTTTTATTATTTCATCCAGTATCATTTATACAGACAACTCTTCGATGCATCGGAGTATGCTAAAAGTAAGGGCATAGCATTAAAGGGCGATATACCCATTGGCCTACACCCTGAAAGCCACGAAATATGGGTTCATCCTGAACTATTCCATGTAGATAAATCAGCCGGTGCGCCACCTGATGCCTTTTCAGAACACGGCCAAAACTGGGGTTTTCCAACATATAACTGGGCCAAAATGGCAGAAGACCACTATTTATGGTGGCGTAAGAGGTTAAAAAACATGTCACAATTCTTTCAACTGGTAAGACTTGATCATATCCTCGGCTTTTTTAGAATCTGGGAGATCCCCAAGGGTATGTATTCAGGCATGATGGGCATGTTCAACCCTGCTATACCTGTAACAGAGGAGGAATTAAAAAAAGAGGGTATAGATGATATAGATAGGCTTTATGAACCTTATATTACCCAATCAATAGTCAAAGAGATATTCGGAGACTGGGAACATTATATAAAGGATAATTTTCTCGTTTTAACAGAAAAAGGGTCTTATAAATTAAAACCCGAATTTTCAAACCAGGAAAAAATTGATGCTTTTTTAAATGCCCTTGAAGAAAATAGTATGTCCGTTGATAAAAGATTTCTAAGAGATGGGCTATTTAAACTTATTTCCAATAGAATACTCTTAAAAGACGGGAAAAACATGCTCCATTTCAGGTTTAATATGATGCATACCTTATCATTTAAATCCCTTGAAAAATGGAAACAGGATAAACTTGCTTTAATGTATAATGATTACTTTTATCGCAGGCAGGACTGGTTGTGGCGGAAAAGTGGAATGACCAAATTGCCAATCTTAAAAGGGGCATCGGATATGCTTATATGTGGTGAAGATTTAGGGATGATACCAGATTGTGTGCAGCCTGTAATGGAGGAACTTTGCATATTAGGGCTTCGCATTCAAAGGATGCCAAAAGAATCGGATAGGGAATTCGGTGAACCTTCCTGTTATCCCTATCTAACGGTGTGTATGACATCAACCCACGATATGCCCACATTGAGGGGCTGGTGGATGGAAGACATAAAAAAGACTACCCGTTTTTATAAACACGTTTTAAACCATAAAGAAGACCTGCCAGAAGAATGTAGCGCAGAGATCGTTAAAGAAATTATTTTACAGCATCTAAACTCGCCCTCAATGCTTGCCATTTTCCCCATTCAGGATGTTTTAGCAATGAGTGATAACCTCAAATGGAAGGGTAATCCCTTAGATGAACAGATAAATAACCCTGCTAACCCATTTCACCGTTGGAAATACAGAATGCATATAACCTTAGAAGAACTCATATCACATAGAGATTTCAATGATATGATTAAAGATATGCTTACAAAATCTTTTAGGTAGGCCTTTGCAGGATTATGCAAAGGCCTAAATGACTTATTATGGCATGAATTTTCTGAAAATATCCCTTGCTATGATAATCCTCTGTATCTGATTTGTGCCTTCATAGATCTGTGTCGCCTTTGCATCCCTCATCATCCTCTCAACGGGATATTCTTTTGTATAACCATATCCACCTAATATCTGCACTGCATCTGTGGTTACCTTCATGGCTACATCTGCAGAATAGACCTTTGCCATAGCTGACATCTTGTCTACACCTATTGCACTCATCTTGTCCCTTTCGTAAACCTTCATATCGAGTAGATGTGCAGCATCGTAAACAAGTGCCCTTGCAGCCTCAACGCCCGTTGCCATATCTGCCACCATAAACTGAATGCCCTCAAAATCTGCAAGCTTTTGTCCGAACTGCACCCTCTTCCATGCGTATTCCACAGCAAAATCAAGGGCGCCCTGGGCAATACCTACTGCCTGTGCACCAACTGCAGGCCTTGAAAGATTTAAGGTTGACATAGCTATATCCCACCCATCACCTTCTTTGCCTAAAAGGTTGTCTTTTGTAAGCCTTACATTATCAAAAACAATCTCTGTAATGTCTGAACCCCTCATACCCATCTTGTCTTCACTTTTTCCAATAATGACACCAGGATAATCCCTTTCAACATAAAATGCAGATATACCCTTTGTCCTTAATTTCGGATTTGTTACGGCAAATACACTGTAAAACTGAGCATTTGCCCCATTTGTTATCATGGATTTTTTTCCGTTGAGATAATAAAACTCGCCATCTTTTGTGGCAGTTGTCCTCATATGTGATGCATCTGATCCTGCATCGGGTTCTGTTAAGGCAAAGGCAAAGAGATAGAGTTTATCGGGTTCTGTCATCTTATTGTATATATATTCTTTCTGTTCCTCGTTTGCTGCTATCATAACAGGCATTAAACCCACATTATGGGCAAGGGGTATTAAAGATGATGCACCTGATACCTTAGCAAGCTCTTCGATGACAAGACACAGTGAGGTGATATCTCCATCGAGGCCACCAAACCGTTCTGGTAGCATTAAATAGAGAAAACCGTGTTTTTTATATATATCCACAAGGTCCCAGGGGAATGCCCCTGTTGCGTCTATCTCTTTTGCCCGCGGTGCAACCTTTTCTTTTGCAATTTTTTCTGCTATCATGCGTATCATATTGTGCTTTTCTGATAAATTCAACATGCTTGCGCCTCCTTTTTGTTGACAAATTCCATAACTTCTAACATAATTTTTTCATAAATTAAATAAAAAAGGAGAATCCAATGGCCAGGGTATATTTTACAGATTTAAGAACAAATCCAAAAAGGAGTCTATTGGATAAAATAGAAGACCTCCTTGACAGAATTAAGACAAAGGAAAGGATAAAAAAATCTGATCTTACTGCCATAAAACTCCATTTTGGAGAAAAGGGAAACATTGCATATATAAGGCCGGTTTTTATAAGAAAAATAGTTGATTATATAAAAAAGTTCGGTGCAAGACCTTTTATCACAGATACAAATACCCTTTATTCAGGTTCGAGAAGCGATTCTGTTAATCACATAAATACCGCTGTTTATAATGGTTTTGATTATGCATCCACAGGTTGTCCCATAATCATTGCCGATGGGATAAGGGGCTCAAACAGCGTTAAGGTTTCTATTGAAGGAGAGGTATTAAAAGAGGTGAGTATTGCAGGAGATATTGTAAATGCAGACAGTCTTATTGTAGTAACCCATTTTAAAGGACATGAGCTTTCAGGCTTTGGCGGTGCTTTAAAAAATCTCGGTATGGGTTGTGCTTCAAGGGAAGGAAAGCTCATCCAGCACAGTAATGTGGCACCAAAAGTAAACGGAGAAAACTGTAAAGGTTGTGGTTTGTGCACAGGGTATTGTTCTGCTTGTGCCATATCCGTTATGGAAAAAAAGGCATTTATTGACCCTGAAAAGTGTATAGGCTGCGGCGAGTGTATCATCATATGTCCTTTTAAGGCCATTGAAATCCAGTGGAACGAATCTCAGGATGTGTTTCAGAAAAAGATGGTGGAACATGCGGCCGGTGCTTTAAAAGGAAAGGAAAAAAGAGCTATATTTATAAACTTTCTTATGCAGATTAGTCCTGCCTGTGATTGCTATCCCAATAATGACTCACCCATTGTCCGTGATATCGGCATACTTGCTTCCATTGACCCTGTTTCTATAGATGCAGCTTCTTGTGATCTTGTAAATAACGAAGAGTCTTTACCTAATACGGCAATAAAAACTATGCTTAAAAAAGGTGAGGATAAATGGAAGGCGCTGTATCCTACAATTGAATGGCAGATACAGCTCGAACATGCAGAAAGGATGGGGCTTGGCGAGAGGATGTATCATCTTATAAAGGTATAATCTTCTAAAATTTTAGTTTTTTAATATTTCAAAGAGTCTTTTTCTTATCTCTTCGTCGGAAAGACTGTTAATATCGGAAATTAGTTCATCCAGTCTTTTTTTAAATGCTGGCCAGTTAAAAGGTTGTGACTTTATCATGAAAATCTTTTCGTGTTCTGTTTTTTCTGCCTTTTCTCCTTTTCCTATAAGGGTCTCTGTGATCCTTTCCCCTGGCCTTAAACCAGTAAATACCATTTCTATTTCGTCGTGTTTAAATCCCATGAGTCTTACCATATCCCGTGCCAAATCAACGATTTTTACAGGCTCTCCCATATCGAGGACAAAGATTTCGCCACCATTTCCTATGGCGCCTGCCTGCATAACCAGTTGAACTGCTTCAGGGATGCTCATAAAATAACGGGTCATTTCTGGATGGGTAATGGTTATGGGCCCACCCATTTCAATCTGTCTCTTAAAAAGTGGGATCACACTGCCTGCACTGTTTAAAACATTTCCAAAACGAACGGCAATAAATTTTGTAAACCCTTTTCCGTTTATCCCCTGGCAGATTAATTCTGCAGCCCTTTTCGTGGCCCCCATAACATTTATAGGGTCAACGGCCTTATCTGTTGATATAAGGACAAACTTTTCTACCCTGTGTTTGAGGGAGGCCTCAATAACACGGAAAGTGCCCTCTATATTGTTTTTCACTGCCTCATAGGGGTGTATCTCTGTGATAGGCACATGTTTGTATGCTGCGGCATGGAATATCACCTGCGGCTTGTATGTCACCATTACATCTTCAAGCCTTTTTTTATCCAATACATCGCCAAGGAGAGAAACAAAGAGCCTATTATCATATTTATTCGAAAACTCCATATCAATATTATAGAGTTCATTTTCTACCCTATCGAAAAGTATTAATTTTTCAGGTCCTATTTTCATTATCTGTCTACAGAGTTCACTACCTATTGAGCCTCCTGCACCTGTTACCATCACCCTTTTATTGTAAAGATAGGCTTTTATCTGTTCAGTATTTAACTTTATATGCTCACGACCCAATAGGTCTTCTATGTTTATATTTCTTATCTGGTTGACACTTATTTTACCGTTTAAAATATCACTTATGGCAGGGATGGTTTTGCACTGAACATCTATTTCATCACATAAGGCTATTATGTTACGCAGCTCCCTACCTGCTATGGTTGAATCTGCAATTATTACCTCTTTAATCTTTTTTCTGACTACAATTTTTTTTAAATCTTCCAGTGAACCTAACACAGGCACATCGTGTATCCTTTTTCCCTGTCTTTTTTTTGTTTTATCTATAAAACCCACCGGGTTGTAACCCATTTTAGGATTTTTTTTGATCTCCCTTAAAAGCATCTCACCCTCATCTGATGCGCCTATGATGAGCACGTTTTTTCCATCTGAAGTAGAAACATTTTTAAATTCACGGAAAAAACGATAAAAAAACCTCGAGCCCCCAAGAAATGTTATGATGATAAACCAATCAATAATTACAGTAGATCTGGGGAAACTTTCAGTTCTGAAATAAAAAAATACATATGCACTAAATATAATGGTGCTTAGGGTTATGGCCTTTAAAATCCTCAAAAGGTCATTTATGGAGGCATATCTCCAGACGCCCTTATAAAGACCAAACACATAAAAACATGCAATCCTAACTATAAACAAAACCGGTAGGGAGCGAAAAAAGACATTCCAGTATATATCTGGGACAGTAAAGTTAAATCTAAGTAAGTAGGACAACAAATAGGAAAAGATTGTGAGTATTACATCGCTTGCAATAACTATATAGAATTTCCATGCACCTTTTGATAGCATATGCTCAGCCTTTATTGCTATATACAAACTGATACAACTCTAAAGAATACTCTTTAAATGTATTGAATTGAGGTATATCAATCTTTTTTAAATAATGGGTATTAAAAATCGAGCTTGTCTTGTAGAAATAATTATCAAACATCCTTTTATCTATTAGAACATATTCTATCTTTTTTTCTGAAAACACACTTTTTAATTCTTCATCAGACATACCTTCATGTATCAAAACAGGCATTGCCTCTGCGTAGAATATTATTCTTGATAGTGGTGGAATGGTGGCTATGTTTTTTTCTTTAAATCCCGCATCTTTTAGATAAATCCCTGCCTTTTTAAGCTCAATTTTATCTTCCCTGAAAGATGTCAAAATCCCAGACACATTAAATAAAAAAATAAATAAAAATAAAAAAATTGTGGAAAAAGTAAGTGGCTTTGAAAGAATTTTTATTGCCTTTGATCCTTTTTTTATCTTTTCAGCTAATTCAAAAAAGCCAATACCTGACCACATTAATACTGGTATACCCATTAAAAGTCCATGCCTTGTTCCTAAATATTGAATCTTTGCCACATAAAGATAACACGAAATACATGCAATTAAAAACCATATAAGAAAAAAAACCTCACCTTTTATAAAGGGCATGTTTTTTCTTTTTATAACTCCAAACAAAGCCAGTATAAAAAACACTATATTTAACGGTTTAATAAGTTTGTATATTACCTCAAAGGCATAAGCTATATACCTATGTCTTAATGAAATATCAAGAAAACCTTTCACTGTAGCCGGTGCATTGTTCATAATATGAATGTTATTTTTTATAATTGTCTCTAAATCCTCATTCTGTGTGATTATATGGAAAATTTTATCTCCCAAAAGACCAAATTCCCACCAGCCTAATCTTGCCTTCAAAAAATATAAAGGGGGTAATGATACTATAAGCATAAACATAAAAAAGGCTAATAAATTCAATAAAAAAACCCTGCCTTTAATATCGCCTATTTTATAAAGCCATGCCGCCCATATAAATAATATAAAAAAAACAATAATGCCTTCTATCCTAACGCATATAGAAAGACCTGTAAAAAGGACTGATAAAAAAAGAAAAAACCATTTATCCCTTTTTTCTGAAATTATACCTTCCACGCCGGTCCATAAGGCAAATAAAAACAAAGACCAGAAAAGAGGCTCCCTTAATACATCGGATGAGTATTCTACAATATGGGGATTTATAGCAAAAAAAAGCGCTGCCATAATGGCAATGTTTTGGGATATCAATTTCCTTGCAATAAAAAAAAGGGGGATAACACCAAGGGAACCGAATATCACCGAAACCATCCTCCCAGACAATTCCCAGTTAATAAAAATTTTTTGGAATCCAATCATTACAAAGGGATAAAGGTTAAAAAAGCTTATCTCCTTAATCTTTTTAAAATCACCTAAGGTGATGAGTTTTGCGTTTTCTATATACATAATCCCATCATGGGTTATTACATTCGGTGCAAGGGCTAAATATAACCTTGCACATAGGGCAATTAAAAATAAAGTCAATAGAACAAGATATTGATTTTTCTCGAGCATGGGTTTAGATGGTTTTAATACAAGATATCAGGCTTTCACATACATATTCTATCTGTTCTTTTTTAAGGTTATTAAAAAAAGGAAGTGCTATTGTTCTTTCAGATACAGATTCACATACAGGGTAATCGCCCTTTTTGTAGCCGAAAAGTCTTCTGTAAAAGGGTTGAAGGTGAATAGGCGGGAAGTAATTACCACACTCTATACCTTTCTCTATAAGTAGATGCATAAGTCTATCACGGTGTTTTTTCGTAAAACCATTTCTGAGCCTTATAACAAATACAAACCAGGAAACCTCTGTATGTTCCGGCACAGAAGGCAATTCAATCTCTTTTATGTCTTTTAGACATTCTAAATAATATCCTGCAACCTTTTCCCGTTTTTTTAAAATCTCATCGATTCTTTTGAGCTGCGATATACCGAGAGCTGCGTGGATATCGCTGAGACGATAGTTATACCCCAATCTTTCGTGGGAAAGCCACCTTCCGTTTTTAGACCTTCCCTGATTGCGTAAGCTTTTTAGTATCTCTGCAATGCTTTTTTTATTTGTTACAATAACCCCGCCTTCTCCTGTTGTCATTTGCTTATTAGGATAAAAGGCAAATACACCTGTTAGGCCACAGAGCCCTACATTTTTCCCTCTATATCTGGCCCCTATTGCCTCACAGGCATCCTCAATGATGGTCAGATTGTGCCTTCTGGCTATGTTCTCTATAATATCCATTTCGCATGGCACACCAAAGACATGGACAGGCAGTATTGCCCTTGTCCTTTTCGTTATCTTTTCCTCTATCTTCAGTGGATCTATATTAAGGGTAACAGGGTCAATATCCACAAATAGAGGTCTTGCCTTTGCATATAAAATACAGTTTGCCGAAGCGATAAAGCTGAAGGGGGTGGTGATCACCTCATCACCTTCTTTTATACCTGCTGCAATAACAGAGAGGTGTAGCCCTGATGTTCCACTGTTGACTGCTATGGCATATTTTGCCCCGAGAAATCTGGCCATCTCTTCTTCGAATTCTCCAATCTTTGGTCCCAGACTCAAATTAGGGGTTTTAAGCACGGCCATAACCGCCTCTATATCCGCTTCTGTCACATCAGGACGTGAAAGGGGTATGATTTTCATCTATCTTCCTTTCTCTTTTATTATTCTTGCAGGAACCCCTGCCACCACCACGCCATCGGGGACATCGTTTATTACCACAGAGCCTGCACCTACTGTACTCCAACTCCCTATATATTTTCCAATCACTACCTTTGAGCCTATCCCCATAAAAACACCTTTGCCTATTGTAACACCTCCTGCCACATTCACACCAGGCGCTATATGGACAAAATCTTCTATTTTGCAATCATGGTCAACAGTTGCACCTGTATTAATTATACAATGCTCTCCTATATTTACATCGGGTTGAATAATGGAGCCAGCAAAAACCACTGTGCCTTTACCAATATTGGAAGATGGATGCACGTAGGTTTTTGGATTAATAAGTGTAACCCATTGAAATTCATTTAAAATATCCACTATGTTCTTCCTTGTTCTGTTATCCCCTATAGCCATAACTGCCTTATATTTAATATTTGCAAATTTAGATATAGGTCCATCGATCCTTATTCCATAAATTTCCTTACCCCATTTTAGATGATCATCATCTATAATCAGTGATACATTTATCCCACATTCAATAGCCGTAGATATAACGACCTTTGCATGTCCACCTGCACCTACAATGATTATGCTATTGTCCATTATCACGCTTTATATTTGTTTTCAGATCCAAGAAACTCTGGCATTGTCTCATATCCAGGCGCATTTATCCCTTCTCTTTTAAAGACCTGGATAAAGGTCTTAAACAAGATCTTTATATCCAGCCATAGGCTGTGGTGTTCCACATACCACAGATCGAGTTTGAACCTCTCTTCCCAGGTGGTGGTATTCCTTCCGTTTATCTGTGCCCAGCCTGTAATACCTGGTTTTACCTCGTGGCGCCGCGCCTGTTCAGGTGTATAACGGGAAAGATATTCCATAAGAAGTGGCCTTGGACCCACAAGGCTCATATCTCCTTTTATAACATTGAAAAGTTGCGGTATCTCATCGAGGCTCAACTTCCTTATCCAGCGACCAACTCTCGTTAACCTTTTTTCATCAGGCAAAAGCATACCCGATTCATCCTTTATATCGGTCATGGTCCTGAATTTATAGAGCATAAAGGGTCTTCCATAAAGTCCTGGTCGCCTCTGTCTGAAAATTACAGGTCTTCCCATGGTAAAAAGGATAATAAGACCCACGATGGCCATAAAAGGTATGGATATTATAAGCATTGGGATCCCTATAAAAAGGTCAAATATCCGTTTAACCATGGAGGTTACTTTATCTAAAAAGGTCCATGTAGAATGTCATATATGCATCAATCATTGTCTTTCTCGAAAACTCCCTTTTCACCCTTTCCTTTGCTGCCATTCCCATCTTTTCCCTTAAATCAGGCCTCATCATCATAAGCTCCATCTGTGATGCAAGGCTATCCACATCACCTGGTTCGAATAGAAGGCCCGTCTCACCATCCACAATGGCATCGGTTATACCGTAGATTTTGCTGCCTATAGCAGGGATGCCAACTGATGCTGCCTCTATGATTGAGAGGCCGAAACCTTCTCTGTAGCTTGGAAGCACAAAGACATCCGATGCACTCATGAACCTTTCAGGCTCATAGGTCACGCCCACAATATGTAAACCTTCTTTACATATACCGGACATCCTTCTGCCAATATCATCCTCGTCAGGTCCGGCAACAATCAGATGGATTCCTTTATATTTCTCTTTAAGTCGGGCAAATGCATGGGCAAGGTCAATAAGTCCCTTTTCAGGATTTAGCCTTCCCAAAAAGAAAAATACCACATCCTCTTTGTTTATGCCAAAACTCTCTCTTATATCATATCTTGCCTTTAAATCCATAGAGAATCTCTCTGTGTCCACACCGCTTATGGAGCCATTACCCAGTACCATAATGGATTCCCCTTTAACCACACCTTCGGCTATGAGAAAGTCCGCCTGCGAAGGGCTATCTGCAAGGACATGGGTGGCACAAAGCACGATGAGCCTGTCCATAGATTTGAGTAAACACCTCTTTGTCCCCTTTTTTGTTGCCCATACCTGACCTGTAAAGGTATGTATCCGAATAGGTATGTGGGCAAACAAGGCAGCCATCATGGATAAAAGCCCTGCCTTTGGCGTTAGAGAATGGACTAAATCAAAAGAAAAGCCTCTAAAGTATCGGTATAGCTGCCACAAGGCGGCTACATCCTTAATAGGGGCTATTTTACGTTCTATTTTTACTGGCAAGACTTTTATATCAAGGCCATAGCGTTTTATAAAGGCCGGGTCATCTGTTTTTGTTATAATGGTCACATCGTTTCTTTCAACAAGGGCTTTTATCACATCGATAAGGAAGACCTCCACAGTCATTGGTATGGCAGTGACAAAGCATATCTTCTTTGATTTTACCAAATTTTCTCTAATTAATTTATTAATTTTTAAACTTTACAATTTTGTTATGTTTTCCAAATTTCTGTTTATGGTATAGATAAATCAACTTATTAGGGATTATTCCATTTATCAATGGCTTCAAAAAATAACAATAATATATGAAAGGAACATGCATCTCTTTAATCGCATGATATATTGTAATTGCTTCGTCCCATCTATATTTGAAACTTCTTCTTCTATAAGAGGCCTCATTAAGATGAATCTTATATAAAATTTCTGGGATTGTTGCAATATTGTATCCTTTTAAAATCATTTTTAACCAAAGATGATAATCTTCTACTCTTCTTAAATTCTCGTTATATTTTCCAACATCAAGCAAATCCTTCTTCCTTATCATGGTGGATGCGTGAATCACTTGAGGCCCTTTAACCCAGTTCTCTTTAATAGGGAAACATAGCGGCTTATTAATACCCCATTCTTCGCCTTTGTCATTTATCAACACGGCATATGTTCCAACAGCACTTATATCCTTATTTTCATTTAAAAACTTTACTTGCTTATCTAATCGTTCTGGTAATGATATATCATCTGCATCTTGTATTGCTATATACTCACCCCTTGCTATATCTATACAACGGTTACGACTATAAGCAGGCCCACAATTATTAATATTTTCAATATATATTATCTTTTCGCCATATTTCTCTTTGTATCCACAAATAACATCCTTAGTGCCATCTGAAGATGCATCATCGCAGATGACACACTCCCAATTATCATATGTCTGATTTAAAATAGAGTCTATTGCTTTAGCTATTGTATTTTCATTATTATAAGTGGCAATTATAACACTCACTTTCTCTTTCATAAAACCTTGAGCTTCTCTTTTAATTTCATAAAATTATCCCTGATTATAGGTATGTATAAATTTAGGACATGCGTCTCAAACCTCTTGGGGAAAAAAGTACTTAAAAAAAAGAAAAAACATTTCTTATAAAAGATGTGTTTTTTGAATATTTGTCTCGCCTCTTTTTTCTGGCCGCTTTGCCATAAAGATTTTCCATACTGAAGCGCAATAATATTTTTGTTTTTTTCAATTTCCTTTTTTAATGTGACTTTTATCTCAGGATAATAATTAATAATCTTTTCCATTACTGATGATAATTCTATTGAAATTTCCTTATGAAAGATTTTTGTACTACTTGCATTATGGATGCGATGTATAGCAAGTGGCTTATTTATATAATCGCATTCCCAATTATAAGCAATACGGAGAAATAAGTCATACTCTTCAGCATATTTATACCTTATATCAAACCATTCTGATAAAGAGTCCAGTGCGGATCTTCTGAATACGGCAGTGGGCATGGAGATGGGGTATTTATCCATTGTGAAAAGGTATTTAAAGATCTTCCCACGGGGCGGGTTTAAACCAAGATTAGTAAAGTGTGATATTGATTTGCCTGTATCTTGATAAAAATCTATGGCATCACTGAATACCAGCCCAACAGACGTATTTTTTTCAAACAATGATACCTGAAGTTCTAATTTTTCTGGCATCCATATGTCATCCTGATCTAAGATGGCAATAAAATCTCCTTTTGCCTTTTCTATTGCCCAATTTCTCGCTTGTCCCAATGAGAGCGCTTTTTTACCTTTAAAATACCTTAATCTTTCATCAAAACTTTTTGCAATCTGCTCGCTATTATCAGTAGATGCATCATCCCAAAAAATAATTTCCCAATCTTTGTAAGTCTGGCTATAAACGCTATCAATCGCTTCTTTGAGATATCTCTCTCCATTATAACAGTTTATAATTACGCTGACTTTTGGCATATATGTATGATTTAAGAAGTAAAGAATGTCTTTATAGCGTTGATAACATCTTCTATATCTTTTTCACTCATATCAAAGAATAGTGGCAGTGTAATTATCTCCTGCCAGAGGCGCTCAGTGACAGGGAGGGATGTGGAATAAGGCTTAAACAATGGCTGAAGATGATTTGGGATATAGTGCACGCCAGATCCTATGCCTTTCGAGGCAAGATAATCTATGAGCTCGTCCCTCTTTCCATTTGTAACCCTTATGATATATGAAAACGGTGCAGTTTCTTCAAGATCCCATGATAGAATGCTAATCCCTTCTATGATGGCAAAGGCCTCATTATACCTCTTTACAATCTCCCGTTTTCGTTTTATAAATTGGTCTATTTTCTTTAGCTGAACCAGCCCTATAGCCGCGTTAATATTACTCATATGGTACCTGTAACCCTGGGTGGTTATTTCATAATACCATGACCTCTTCTTTTTATATCTACTCCATGCCTCCCTGTCTATCCCTAAGTTTCTCTTTCTTTTAATGATCTCTGCTAATTCTTCATCGTGAACAACAACGGCACCTCCCTCGCCGCAGGTGATGTTCTTTATTGGATCAAAACTGAAACATGTTATATCACCGAAACTTCCTATCCTTCTTCCTTTATAAGATGAGCCAAAGGCATGGGCTGCATCTTCTATGATGAGGATATTATGCTCTTTACCGATGGAAAGTAGGCTATCCATATCACAGGGGCTCCCGCAATAATGAACCGGCATTATGGCCTTTGTCTTTGGGCCAATACGCCTTATGATATCATCGATATCCATATTCAAACTATCCGGTTTGACCTCGCAGAATACAGGCGTTGCACCCGCTGCGATTATGGCCTCAACACTGGCACAAAATGTAAGGGAGGGGACAATCACCTCATCGCCTTTTCTTATACCTGCCCCATCAAAGGCGATATGCAATGCCGAAGTCCCTGTATTAACGGCTATCACATGAGCGGTGCCAAGAAACTCTTCTATCCTTTTCTCAAATTCAAAGACTACAGATCCAAGCCCTAACCACCCGGACTCGAAAACCTTTTTTACCTCTTCTAACTCTTCAAAACCTATTGATGGTCTCTGAATGGGAATCAATTTGGAATCCTTTCTTTTATTTTTTAATACCACTTACAAAAATATATCTGCCGTTTTCAGGATAATTATCACCAAGATAAAGTTCCATTTCAAATAAAAGGGCTTGCTGTTTTTTATCAAATGCAGATGGTATGGCAAACAATGACTGAGGGTCTCCCATAATACCTGTTATTACCCCTATGCCTTTATATTCAATTTGCGTAAAGCCACTGGTTTGCATTATCTTTTCTATTTCATCCTTAGAAAGACAATTTAAAAATCCATCATTGATATATGTTTTTTTATTTATCAAAAGATCATGGGAATCGCTTATATATCCATTAATCAATTTCTGTATAACATAATACAGCCTTGGTCTTAATGAAATAAACATTAATCCGCCTGGTTCAAGGAGAAAGGTAAGTTTGTTTATAACGTTTTTATAATCTTTTATCATATAAAGAACCTCAGTAGAGATAACGCAATGGAATTTACTACTACCAATTTTATTTATATCCTTTTCTAAATCGCCTAAAATAAATTCGATTTCTACATTTTTTTCTTTTTCATACTTTTTTGCCAGTTTAATTGCCTCTGGTGTAAAATCCATCCCCATTACCTTATGGCCATCCATTGCAAGAGGTATAGAGAGTCTTCCTTGACCGCATCCTGCATCGAATATATGGATTGCCCTATTTCCAAAGACCTCTTTTATTTTCTTTTTAATATGATAAAGATATATTCTTGAAAAAAAATCCTCGTCAGCTTCACGCATCATATCATACCGAGATGCAACCCTTCTTGCAGCCCTTGCCCGAGCCATATTAGGAGATAATAATTTTAATATTTTATTGCTTAAACTAAATAGTTTCGAATCGATGAGGTCGTAAAGCATGAATTAAGATATAAAAACTTTCAAATTCTCATCAGTTACCTTATTAAAACAGCCTATCATGATTTCTTTTCCAAACCTTTTTAAGTTTATAATTTTGTTTAAATCCATAGACAGAAGTGCGTCTATTCTATTTTCTAAGTCTTTTTCTCCATAATATACTTTTGTATGCTCTGACTCGATCCAATCAACGGGATTGAGGTCTAAAACCCCCTCTCTGCCTACTATCAAAAATGGTTTTCCCGCAACTAATGCATCCGTTACTGCAGCCGAAGCGATTGAAATAAGTAAATCCACATTCCATATCCATTCGTCCATAGACCCTTCAGCTATAGATGTCTCATAGTTTGGCCATTTTACATTTTTTAGCAATTCTAATATAGTTGATTTCTTCATCATAGGATGAGGTTTAACAAAAAATATCAGATCCTTTCTCCTTTTTGCTATGCTTGATAAAATATTTATAAGTTCTACAGCACCAGAAAGTTGCAATGGAAGACCAATCAGTATCTTATTTTTTACAACTTCCTTCATGCTATCGTTTGCTACAATTGCCAATTCGTTTTTTTTCCATAGATATTCATACCTAAGGGCACACCCTGTCTTGAGATGATTTTCAGGTAATCCTTCTTTTAATAACATGTTTTTGATCATATCTCCTGAACACACTATCTTTTGGGGAATTACAGATTTAAGTGATTCGCCCTTATATATAAAATAACAGAGAAGGTCTTTTGAAAAAATTGTATGCTGGTAACCAATGGTTTTGATATTAGGATATGCCTTTTTTAAACCTAAAATCCATGCCCTTTCAGGTATCATCCCCTCAAAAACATCAATTGCCAAATCAAACCAAAATCCTTTTTGTTTTAAAGTTATAAAAAGATCAAGATACAAGAAAAAGGGTAAAAATCCTCCGGTCCTTTTAAACCTTTCTCTTTTTATAAGAGGTGTAACATCAATACTTAAAAAGGTCATGGAATTATGAGAAACAGCAAGTATCCTTAACATTATTGTTATTGCCTTTATCAAACTTCCGATGCCATAATAATCAAAAGGTATAATGAAATTTTTATTCGATTTTTTGAGCATTCTAAATGTGTGCTTTAGAGAATAGGAAACATTATAAATAAAAGGTATAATAAACAAAGAATAACCCTCTTTTTCAATCCAGTCTATAAACCTTCCAAAATATCTATCTTTGTATGTGCCATCTTTTGCAAAGGATGCATCGTCTATCCATGTATGTAAAATTATGTTTTTTCCTTTTTTATCTGTTTTTAATTTCTGATTTATGGGAGTTAATTTGGCAGCACAAAGGCTTTGAAAAAAAATTATTTTAAACTTTAATATATGAAATACCGGGGTAATTAAAAGCTTAATGGAATCTAAATAAAACCTGACAGTTTTTTTTGTTTGTATCTCTAAACCCTTTTTTATAAAAAAATTTTCAATTGATTTAAATAATGCAGGTTCATCAACAATTATAATAAGATTTTCATATCTATATAATAATTCATCTATTATTTTGAGTCTGCAGCAATCGAGAAACAGATTAGACACATACGTATTTGGTTCAGATTCAGGGGATAATGCCCATAAATCATTATAATTTTTACCTAAATTATCAATAAAATCTAAAAATTGTCCTCTTATTTTAGATTTTGTTTCATCGAGTAAAGGTTTTAACTCAATTTTTTTAAAAAAATCAGATAAACTATCATCCCATCTCTTTTTTTCTTGGTAGTCATCTATGAAACATAAAAAATAAAAACTGCCATTATATTTTCTTTTTACCCATTCAGGGTTTATATGTTTTGAAATAACTGCAATCATTTAAAAAGTTTTAAACTATTTATTCTGATTATCTTGATATAAAAATCTTATTTTGTCCTCTGCCATCAATTTTCTTACAATTTCCAAATCTTCTGGGGTATCAACACTGATTTTTGCATCTTCTATTTTTACAGCCTTTATTTTTACACCATGTTCAAGAACCCTTAAATATTCATTGAACTCAATTGTTTCAAGTGGTGTAGGTGCCCATGAAGCATATTCAAGCAAAAAAGCTTTTCTGAAAGGAACAATAAAACACATCTTCCACATGACATCCACAGGAGTCCTGGCATCACTGGGTAAATCGTTTCTCGAACAGTAAAGAATATTGTCGTCAAGATCAAGAACTGCCTTGATGTCAGAATGGCTATTCTTTTTTGTGTATGGTGTTACCCCAATAGAAATCTTGATGTCTGAATTTTCTAAAAGAGGTTTGACAATGGCATCCACATGTTTTGGATTCAGAAGTGGTTCATCTCCTTGAACATTAACTACAATATCACAATCTACATATTTGCATGCTTCAGCAATGCGATCCGATCCTGTTTTGTGATACGTGCCCGTCATTATTACATTAATACCATATGATTCACCAACCTCTTTTATACGCTCACTGTCAGTTACAAGATAAACCTCATCTAAAGATTTTGACAACATTGCCCTTTTGCATGTATGGACTACCATTGGAAGGCCGCATATATCTATCAAAGCCTTTTCGGGAAGCCTGCTCGACTGAAGCCTCGCAGGTATCATTCCTACTACTTTCATGCTATTTCTCCTTTCATTGTTTTTATTGTTTGATAACGCTCCTCAATAGCATGATATAGGATCGTGCAATCAGGTAAAAGGGTAATGATTTGCATCCCCATATTTAACATCAATTTGATATCATTGTCGTTTTTTGCAACATATCCTCCTGCAGCGAGTCCTTTTTTGTTTACCTTTTTTATTATCTTATCCATCTCAGCTCTTATTTGGGGATGGTCAACTTCTCCTGGCATTCCCAAAGACTGAGATAAATCATATGCGCCTATATAAATACCATCTACTTTATATTCTATATCTTTTATGCTGAGAATATCTTTAATGCTTTCTATTCCACCTTTGCCTTCAATGAGTAGAATCAAGACGGTTTCTTTGTTTTGTTTTTCAGCGTGTAATTTTACATTGTTTAAAGAATAGCCCCCTGCCCTTGTAAAGGGGGAAAACCCCCTGGAACCAAGAGGGCTATACTTTGCATTTGAAATTGCCATTTCCGCATCTTTTTTAGATTCTATATGGGGCACAATAACTCCTGTTGCCCCCAAATCGAGGGCTCTAAGTATTAATCCTTCATTATTTTCCAGAACCCTAACAAGGCTACCGCAACCTTTAGTGTCTGCGGCTCTTATCATATTCTCAACAGTTTCATAATCATGACAGCCATGTTCCATGTCAATTATTACAAAATCCACGCCCGTTGATGCAATGATATCAATTACTGTTGCTGATGGGATTATACACCAGGGACCAAATACAACCTTTTTTGTTTTTAATTTATTTTTTAGGTCATTCATATGCGATTTTCCTTTACTACCTCTATCCACGATATGTCTGGAACCACATAGGGTGTTATTTTTATAAAATCTTCATAAGTTCCAAATCCTGTGAGTAAGCCAATGGAGGCTTTTAATCCTCCGTTTACTCCCATTTGCACATCTGTTATGGCATCGCCAACCATTATTGCATTTTCTCTTTTTGAGTTTAAAACATTAAGAATTAATTCTACCTGATCTGGAAATGGTTTTGGCCTTTCTACCATTTCCGCTCCGGCAAAAAAATGGATATATTTTTCCATATCAAGATACTTCATTGCAATCTTCGCCCTCTCTGATATATCTGTTGTAGCTATTGCAATTTTACATCCATTAAAAAATAAATTTTTTAAAAGTTCCATCGCACCTTCTATAGGTTTTATAAACTCTTTTAAATTTTGCTGGGAAAACGCATCAACATATTTAAACACATCAATGCAGGCATTTTCTATGTTGTTTAAACCAATATTTTTAAGATACTTTATTGCTTCTCCCATTACAATCTCTCTTTTTTTTAATCCAACAGGCCCCTCAGGTCTTAATCTGCCTTTATCAAAATCAACACCCATTGCATAGGCAAGGCCCTTTACATGTGATTTGTCTAAACTAAGCCTTTCACATAAAAAAAGAGATCTAAAATAAACCATTTTTGACCAGTAATGGTATAATTCAATGATAGTTCCATCTTTATCAAAGATTGCAACTTCTATATCTTCAATTAAATGATCCCCTACTTTTATTTTAACCATTCAAGGCATCCATATTTGATTTTACAAGATGTTGTGCTATCTCTATTGATTTTTTAATAAGATCTTTATCATACATAAAATTTTCATTTTTTATAAATGGCCTTACGATCTTTCTGGCATAACTTCCAACAGAAATGCCATGGGCATTAACGCCACACTGTTTAGCAAGGATGCCGCTTTTACTATTTGTTCCACCGGAAATTAATACAATTACTGGTATACCGCTTTTAATAACAATATCAGCACATGCAACAGCCTGTAAGGTTGTGTTGAAGTCATCTCCTTCACCACTCATAGGCACGCCATCAGCTTGAACTATCATCCTTTCTCCTGTTATATCGTACATTTTCTTTATCCGCTGAATAAGATGCTTGTTAGAAAGAAGTGACCTGTCAAGGCAAACACTTATAAAATTATCTGTTATTATTTCATTCAACAAAAGCCAATCATTCATAACTGCCTCATCATCTTCAGAAACACCATGCAATTCCATTATTTCACACCCTGCATCTACACATTCTGGCAGTATTTTTTTAAAATCTGGTTTTTTAAAAGTAAAATAAATGGCACTACTCGGACAGACATTTTCACAATCCCCGCAGCCTATACACCGATATTCTTCCACCAGCCATTCACCCTTTTTGATTATAGCTTCTTGCCTGCAAACATCAGCACAGCTCCCACACCCAATACACTTCTCAGTGATGATATATGCCTTTCTAATATGGGGATCGCCTTTTATCCCTATACTTACATTAATATAAGGCCGTATATTAATGTTTATTTTAAAATTATCTGCCAGGGCATAAGCATCATCAATACCTTTTGCAGCGGCCTTTACAATATCAGTGTTTGCTGATACATCGTGAATTATTGCACCTGCCAGTGTATAGATCATTGAAAGTCTTCTTACCTCTTCTGGGTCTTCATTTCCAGCACCGCATACAAGCTTGAAGACCCTTCTTTGTTCTAACAGGCTTTTAAGAGTGGCGAATCTATTCATCCCTATATGTAATTCTCTATTCCTTTATAAAAGGCTTTATAGCTTGTAGGTGTAAGTATATGAATCCCCTCACGACCCATCTTGTTTAGATACCCATCTATTTGTTCGAGATAGTGTTGGTTATACCTATGCCTTTCTATTATAAGTTCTGTTTCTTCTGGTTCTACTTTTTCTCTATAAAAATGAAATTCATTAATCGATTTCATGCCTGCATATCCGTCGAGACCTGCAGCAAAAATCCTCTTTGCACCCATTACAATTGCAACGGCTATTAAAAGGACTGCCACTGTCCTACAATTTGTCTGTATAACCCCATCTTTAATATCAAAATCATTGAGTTCATCAATAAAATACAATCTTTCGTAATCTCTTTGTGTATATTCTTTTATTAAGTCATCTGAAATATTAATTCCTATAAAAAGAGATGAATCTTTATGAACTGTGTCAACATAATCCATAAATCTTTTCTTGTTTGTAAATGCGTGATAATGGGGTATAAAAAGATTATCAAGAAAATTTGCACCAAGGATTATGGGGTCATACTTTTCTATGAATCTCTCAATTTTTTCTTTGTATTCTTTTAAGGTTGGGCCGTTTGCGAGTATAAGAAAATCTCTATTTTTGTGTCTCTCTACATATGGCACATTATAACTGGTTATATTTATATTTTCTTTTTTTGCTTCTTTGCTTTCATCATAATTTGATATTTTGTTTTTTAAACCACCTATTAAACCGCTTTTTATGATTTTATTTATTATTTCTTTAGAAAACCCGACAGGATTTGTCTTCTTTATTATTTCCAAGGCATTCCATATATCCTCCATTGTGTATTCCCTATAGTCAACAAGTGTTTTTGGATAATAAGGATGGCACTGAAAAATACCAGAAAGCATATAAGGCAATTGATAACCCCAGGGTTCATCTGTCTCTATATTAAGAAAATATCTATCAATCAAATGTAACACAGGTATCACATTGTATTTATCTAATGTAACCATCTGTAGATAGGACAATAAAACCTCTGTAGGCAAGTTCCCTGCACCCCTTCCCATGCCGTATACTGTGCAATCAATTATATCTACGCCGAGTTTTATTGCTTCAAGAGTATTTGCAAAGGCCATTTGAAGACTATTATGGGGATGAAATCCAATTTTAATATGTTTGAGTGACTTAAAAGGCTCAACAAGCTCTTTCATTGAATCAGGAAGGATAGAACCATAACTATCTGCTATATATAAATAGTCAATACTTGATGATTCAAGGACAGAAACGAGTTCTTTAATTTCATTTTTTGTATAACTCGTAATGCCCATAGCATTAAGAGATACCAAAAACCCCTTTTCCTTTATGGCTTCGAGTATCTTTATAGCAAAAATTGTATCATTTTTATGCGCTGCAATTCTTACAAGGTCTACATATTCCTTGTATTCATCTGTTATGTCTTCGACATCTATTTTACCATAATCGCCCATTATAGCTATTTTAGCTCCAATTATACCGTCTATCACATCTTTAATGTCTGCAATATCAGTAAACCTCCATAAGCCATATACCTTTCTGTCAAAATATTTCTCAGTTCCCCTAAAGCCTATCTCTATATAATCTACACCAGCTTTTGAAAGTGCACTGTATAACTCCCTAACCATCTTTTTATCAAACCACCAGTTGTTTAGATAACCTCCGTCACGGATAGTACAATCAAGGATTTTAATTTTAAAAGACATATTTTCCCTCCTCAAAACCTGTCCCATATCCCTGGGCTCGCGCAGGCCTACCCCTCCTTTTTTGCCCTTAGATGGATAATAAAGGGCATCAACGGCCTTTTGAGCATGTTCTGCCGAATTAATCATAGGTATAATAATCCCATGGACACTGGAATACCAACAACTATTTTCATGGCATCTTCTTATCGTTCCCATATATTTCCATTATTTCCATGATTTTTTTACCATTCTGCCATTTCTATTAAACAGTTTTTTAATTCAACTTTTGGTCTCCATCCTAAGTCATTTTGGAGCAAAGATGAATCTCCATAAATACCAAACTGGTCACGAAAAGTGCTTTCTCCATATGAAACAGGATAATATTTCATCATCCATCAAATTTGAATACCAAGAAGTTGCTTTATTTCTAACTTTTCTTCCGTTTTCATAAAGATCAAACAACATAATACAGCTATCACCAAAACATATATAGATGCCATTTCTGCTATTGCATAAAACAAATTTTTTGGATAGAAAAGATGCATAGTCAAATAAGATACAACAACAGTTAAAGCATATATTAAAATATTATCTTTTATAGCTTTATCAAAATATTCTCTAATTGTAATTTGGAGACTATTAAGAGAAAGTCTTAACAGGAAAGGAAATGCCACAAAAACCATTGATATTGTGAGACCTAATGCAATTGCATTTATATCTATATATTGGATAAGAGAAATGCCTATAATTATATTTGTGATTGCAACACAAATATGTATATATAAAGGTTTTTTAACTATACCCTTAGCAGAGAGCATTCCTGATGCCATTTCAAGTGTGCCATTAAAAACCCAGAACAACACTATAATCTTTGTGGGAAGTACACTTTCTTCAAAACCAGGGCCCATCCAGTATTTAATAAACGGCTCTGCAAAGAAAAAAACGATCAAAACCATTGGTATAAAGATTGCTGTTATATATTTGGTGCCTTTAAAAAGCAATTTTCTCTGACCATCTATATCGCCCCTGCCTTCCATTTCTGATGCGACAGTCCATGGTGGTCCACCCAAGGTAGAATTTATATATCTAAAATAGTTCTGTATGTTGTGTGCAACAGCATAAATAGTAACTTTAGACATAGATAAGAAGGATCCAATTATAATATTGTGTATCTGAAAAAGAAAAAGGTTTAATAGTGAACTTAAAAACATAAAAAAACTAAAATTGAATATATGCTTGAAGGTATTAATATTAACATAAGGAAATATTAAATTTAACCCTGTTCTTTTTTTTGAAATTACAAAAAATGCGATGTTACCTATTATGGTAAGTAGTTGCGATGAAATAAAAAAATGGATGATCCCGTAACCCTTGCTAAATATTGCATAAGCCGATAAACCATTTAAAATTTGGACTAACATGTTTATTATAGCTTCTATATTCCATAGATTTAACCCTTCTATAGTTCCACGAAATGCACTTAATGGCCAAACAAAGATGGCTGAAACAGAAGCTATAATAAATAGATTTCTTGTAATATCAATATTTGCAATGCTAATTTTAAAAAAAAGTGTGAAATATTTTGAAAGAAAAAATAGTAATATTGCAGCAATAATGCCAATCAGAACGTAAAATGTAAAAGAGGCATTAATTATATTATTTACCTTTTTCAAATCCCCTTTTCCGTTGTATTCGGATACATATTTAGTAAGGGCAGACATGACACCAAAGTCAAGGAGACCAAAATAACCTGTGATCGTCATTACTGTTAGATAAACACCATATATTTCCTGACCTGTATGCATTATTATATACGGGAATATAAGAAAAGATACGATAAGTGTTACAATGCGGTTTATAATCATAAACCGTAAATTCTTACCTATTAAACTTATAGTAGACATATAAGTATTAGAATATGAATTTTTTTACGACTTTTTTTAAAAAATTTGACAATCTTTCTGGCATATAAGGATAGACCCTAACCACCAGTAGAAACATAATATACTCGATAATATAACGTCCAAATCTTTTGCTTTTCTTTAGGTAATAAAGTCTCATCTCTTTTTTTATCAAGACTCTCCAGCTTTTCCAGGTCATATCAGGCATAGCTGTGAGGTTTATTAACGGCTGTCCACCATATTCCGCTACTTTGTCAAGATATGCCTCCACATCGTTTATTAACCCCTTTTCTTTTACATATGCCCAGATAGGGGTCTCAGGTAAAGGGATAAGATAGTTTAATGAATATTCAAAACCATTCACATCCTTTAGGAAATCTATAGTCTCTTTTATCGTCTCATTTGTTTCATTTGGCGAGCCTATTACTATCTGAACAGGACAGTTTATGCCCATATTTTTTGTAAGCATAGTTATTTTTCTATTCTGATCCGCCGTGACACCCTTCCTGTAATCCTTGAGAATCTTATTTGATCCTGATTCCTGACCATAGTTTATCTCTATACACCCCACATCTTTCAACCTTTTAATCATGTCTTTGTCTATTTTATCAACCCGTGCGCCTCCAATTGTGAAAAATATATTAATTCCTGATTTTTCTATGGCATCACATATTTCATATACCCTGTCTTTGTCACCATTAAAAAGTTCATCGGCAAATTGAAAGCCTCTTATGCCATACCTTTTATTTAAAAATTTTATGTGCTTTAAAACATAATCAGCACTGTAATATCTTATGCCTTTCATGTGTCTATAACAAAAAAGGCACCTATGGGTACACCCTCTGCCTGTTATAATCTCTATCCATCTGTCATCATCTCCAATCTTTTCAATAATCTCTTTGACACTGTTCTCTGAACCAATATTTACTTTAGTTAAATTCATAGATTTTTTTATATGTCTAAAATATCTCGGAAGGTCAACTAAATGATATGAAGGTAAAGGCAGTTCATCAAGGTTTTTAATCTGTTCTGCTGGATTATTCTTTATAATATCACCTGTTCTGTTGAGAAAAGATATACCTGGGATGTTTTCTATAGAATGTCCATGCTTTAATCTCGATATTAGTATAGGTAGAGAGACTTCTGCCTCTCCATGAACAACAATATCAATTCCTGCATTTCTCAGTAGAAGATCGTAAACCGATGATAAAGGGCCACCTGCAATTTGTATAATTGATGAACTCTTTTTCTTTACAATGGATGAAAACCTTTTTACACTTCCATATGATGTGGCGATACCACCATAACCTATAATCTCTGGGGAAAATTCATCAATTAATTTATTGATACGATTAAATCCCTCTGATTCTACTATGGGATCATCAAGAATTGGATCGTATATTATGGGATTATGCCCTTCTTTTTCAAGGATTGCCCCAACTTGTAGCAAACCAAGAGGAGGCACTATAGAATTTTTTCGAGACGGAGCATTCACAAGGAGGATATTCATTAATCGCCCACTACCCTTTTTAATTCTTCTTTCCAGAAATTTATCCATTTATTATCTGTCAACGCAAACCTCTCGCAAAATATATTCTTTGCTCTCTGAACATTATCTAACATCCACCATGACATGGGATCATGGAATATATCATTTACCTTTTTTGCTGCAGACTCTGGTGAATAATGGAGTATACCTGCATCATGTAATAACTTAAAATAGGGCTCTGCCTCTTCACGTAATTCCCAGTATAGAGGGTTCCAGAATATAATGGTGGGAAAATCTGCTGCAAATGTCTCCAGATATGTAGTTGAATTATAGGTTCCTATAAACAGCCTACTTTCTTTTAATTTTTCAAGGAAGGGTTTTTTTTCGTTATCCTGTTTTATTGATGGCATCATATTCTTAAGCCTCAAGCGGTCATTCCAGCCAAAATCTCTCATATAAGGCCTAATCAGCAGTAAATCTCTCACAGGTTCAGAAACACCATCAACAAACCTCTTTTGTTCTTCAAAATATGTGAGCATCTGGGGGCCTATGGGTATACTGTACATCCAGTATGAGTATCTAGGAATCCCCATCAGTACCCATAATATAATGCCGTCTTTCTTAGGCCTAATCTTTTCTTTTTTAAGCCCTGATAGCTTACCCGATGGCATGGGGCATATCTTTATATTATCTTTTTCGCTCCAGCCCCAGGTAAAGTAAATATCCGATATTGCCATCTCATGTTTTAATTCAGAAGACCACCTTCCCATACCATGATGACCACCGTGCTGTGATAGTACAAGCCTCGATCCTCTTTCAACCTCACGGGCTGCCCAGAATTTAAACCCTTCTATACTAATAGAGGCATTTGCAGTAAAAATTAGGCTGGGCCTTTCAAAAAAGACATTATCTATATGTCTACAAAACACCTCATAACCTTCAATATATAGAACCGGCATCTGATATGGTATGAGCTCATCAAGAATGCATTCAAATTCATTTGCCCCATTTGATAAAAAAAAATTATCCCGAAGTGTTTTATCCACATCAGGATAAAAAACCAAATCTATATCAAAATAGTACAGCGCCGGTAATTGACCTAATGATAATTGGAGTTTAAATAGATCGCTCCTCTTAAGATATGGCGCAACAAAAATGTATCTTTTTGAGTGTGCGGGAAGTAATCTATTACATATATTAATAAGATTCAAGAGTATCCTTCTTCTCAAGTCTATTTTCCCGTTGGTAAAAACAATCTCATTGGATGATGTATCGTTTACTATCTCGTATGGAATGTTTCCTCTCTTTTTGATTAGATAACTATAAAGAAGATGGTTATACTTATCGTCGATACAGTTTTCAAAAAAATCTTTAAAGTTTCGAGGGGTAAAAAAATCTCGATTAGAATCAGTTATCCATGTGTTTGAAATAGATGCAGTATTACCTGCATCTACAATAGAAAGATATCTGTCAAAAAGGATCTCTATAAAATAAAAAAGCCATGGACCAATAATTATACGCCAGTAACGTTCAGAATGATTTACCTTATGAATTTCGTTTAGTTTTTTTGTAAGTAACAATAAATATTTTTCATAGCACCTATCAAGATATAGATAGTCCTGAAATAGCCTATCCCTATTATCCCAGTGATAAGGTAATACGCTGTGTTTTATACCTTCCCAGATATTTTTACGCGAATAAAGTTTACACCATTCACCAAGAAACATGATTTCCTCGGATTTGTCCCAAAATTCCTCTAACGCTGTAGTTACAAGAAACAATTTTTAGCCTATTTTATAATAAGATTATCTTGATATGCATGCAATGATTGTGTCACAACATCCTAAAGATGCAAGGTGTTTTTCATACTCCATATTTAAAATATCCGAATCCAGAAAGCTCCACTTTTGATGCCCTCCTGGTTTTCCACAAGAAAGCCAGTAGAGATGATTGGAAAGAGGGTATCTCTGAATCTGTTTTATGTAAATGGCCTTTAAATTTGCCTTTTCTATAAGTAGTTTCAA
>Ga0116168_1000742_pt1 | contig 30228 bp, 23 predicted proteins | sample AD_UKC129_MetaG_FD_89795 | JGI IMG/M metagenome (GOLD analysis project Ga0116168, IMG submission 89795) | Active sludge microbial communities of municipal wastewater-treating anaerobic digesters from Canada - AD_UKC129_MetaG | ecosystem: Engineered > Bioreactor > Anaerobic > Digestate | place...
CAACGCGAAGATCGAGCAACGGTTCCTCCTTGGCACCGGCGCTGTGCGCTTTACCGTGCGGCGTGCCTGGCTCCGCGAGTCCGAACGCATTGCCCTGCGCAACTTCTGGGAGTCGAAGTACGGGCCCTACGGGGCCTTCACCTACAACGCCCCGGACGATGACGGCACAGGCACCGCGCCGGTTACCTGCCGCTTCGCCAACGAGCCGCTCTCCTGGGAGATGGTCGCCGACTGGGCCTGCTCTCTGGGCGTGACGCTCATTGAAATCCCGCAGGCGACGCCCTCCTACCCGCTCAACCAGACCGTCAATCGCTTCCCACCCGCCGCGCTCCAGACCGTGCTGCTCTCGCAGGTCCAGGAGATCATCCCACTCGTTCGCATCCAGCCGCTGGAACCCGGCTATCCGGCGATCCACGTCTCCGACCGCCGCTGCACCATCGGCGGCCAACTCTACCAGGCACGCTTGGTGGAGTTCGACGGCGTCTCGCAATCCATCGGCAACGAGTCCGACGAGGCCCAGTTCACCTTTGGCAACGCCGACCGTGTGATGCGCGATCTTGCTAACGACGTCGATCTGTTCCGCGCCGAAATCGCGTTCAGTCTCTTCCATGCCGGAACCGGGATCAAGCTCGATCTTTGGACTGGCAATATCGTGAACTGGACCTGCGACGCCAGTCCCGAGTTCCGCGTGACCGCCGCCGACGGCCTCTACGAGCTGAATCTGCCCTACCCCACGCGCAAGATCTCCCGCACCTGCTGGAAGCGGTTCAACGACGCGCAGTCCTGCCCCTTCGCCGAGCACGGCGCGCTCGATCTGCTCAACTTCCCCGATGCCGATCCCACGCGCTGCGACAAGGGGTTCGACACCCCGAACGGCTGCCGCGCCCACGGCATGAACGACTACTACGGCGGCATCATGGCCAAGCCGCAGGGCGTGCGCATCAAGGACAACTCGACCGGCGTCTGGGGCTTCGGCCGATCGACGCTCACCTCCGTCTCGTTGGTCGCCGACTCGATCTACGATCAGGTCCTGCCGGAGATCTACACCGATTCGCCCATGCCGGTGAACGCCAAGGTCGCCTCAGGCCGTGATGAGAGCGACTTCTATGCGGCGGTTGGCATCGTAGGGGAAGGTCCCCTGGGCGCCTATGGCACGGGCCACAAGCTCGACGGGCAGCACCATCACGGCTACCCTGGTGCGCTCGGGCTAATGACGAGCTTGGGGCCGGATCCGAATCCGACGACCTTTGGATTCGATACCGACGCCGGGCCGGAACGCGCCGCCGGCACAGCGTTCCTCATGATCCGCCGTTCGGACGCCAAGGGGCTGCAACTCTCGCACCTCAGCGAGCACGCGATGGAGGCGGTCGTCGCCCAGGGGCTGAGCGGCTGGGTATGGACCTCGCCTGGCGTGCGCGTCTTCGGTCCACCGCTGACCAATCCAATTTGGATCGCCGTCAACATGCTCCTGCGCGCCCGGGGGCTGCGCCTCGGCTCCGGCGCCACCACGCAGCAGCTCGATTTCGCCGAAACTCTCTTCCACGTTGACGCAGCCGTTGCAGCGGCGGCGATCTGCGACGAGCAGGTCACGAAGCTGGTTGGCACGGGCACGGAAACGCAGTTCAAGTTCCGCGGCGTGCTCCAGGAGGAGAAACCCCTGCGCGACTGGCTCCAGGAAGTCCTGATGAACTGTCTGGGCTACTACACCTTCGCCAACGGCAAGCTGAAGCTCGGCGTCCGCGTGAACTCGTCAGCGGTCGAAGCGTTCACGGAAGGCAACATCCTGTTCCGCAGCCTCGAGCTAGCCCCACTCAAGCCCAGCTTCAACCACCTGACGGCCAACTTCGCGGACGAGGATTTCGAGTTCGTCGCCAACTCCATCTCGCTTTACGACATCGACCACGCCACGCTCATCGGCGGCCTGGCGCCGATGTTTCTGAGGTCGACCGTGAATCTCTCCGGCACGGCGTCGAAGTCCCAAGCGGCGCGCATCATCACCGTGAGGCTGCGCGAGGAGTTGGGCGGCATCACCCCGGATGAGTGGAAGGACGCTCGCGTCTTGAATTTCCGGACCACCGTGCTTGCCTTGAACACCGAACCCGGCATGGTGTGCTCAATGACCCATCCCGACATGCCGGGCGGACAGGGCGAGTTCCGCGTGACCGGGTGGCGGTTGAACCGAGATTACTCGATCGACATCCAGGGCCGCACGACGACGGATTCGATGTACGACCTGGTCGCCGGCCCAAAGCCCGCCGACGTCGCGCCGGAGCCACCCGCTGAGGAAGTGCTCATCGACACGGGTGTCCCCGGCGTGCTGACCGGCATTCCTCGCCTGGGGGATTATGGCACCTTCGCCATCGACGAGATGACGGTTGAACCGGACGCCTCGGGCAACGCCAACATCGTCGGCGCGCACGAGATCACGTTGGCGCTCTACTTCGTGGACGAGTTGGCAACCGATCTCTGGGCGTCCATCGATACCGCGATCGACGCCACGACCGACCCGGTCAACGTGGTCTGCACCGTGAATCCCAATACGCAGAGGGTCTTCCGGGTAGGGGACTTCGTTGTCTTCAACGACGAGTCGGCCGACCCGGCAAACCCTGGCCGGCGGTCCTACGAGTGCGCGCAGATTACAGGGCCCGGCGCGCCCGGCGACGTCGTGCCGAGCGGTGAGTTCCACCTGCAACGCGCCTACCCGGGCGTCCCCGAGGGCCAGGCGACCTTCGGCACCCTGCGCTGCGCCCATCTCGCCAGCATCCGCTTCTACAAGCTCGACCAGAAGACGTTCACCTTCAGCGTCCGGAAGGGCTTCTTCCGCACGCCGGACTTGCCCGCGAGGATCGAGGCCAAGCTGCCGAGCGCCTGCATCGTGGCAGCGCTGGCCGGCGTGGCCAACCATTTCGGCTACGGTCCGTTCACTGTCTTCCCGCTATCCCGCCACAACGAGCCTTACATGCCGGGTCTGCGCACCTGCAACGGCGGCGCGTACACCTTCCAGGTGCCGGGCCCGCTCACTGTTCAGGAAAACGTGGTCATCCCGATGAAGGTGCAGGACGCCGCCTCCATCCGCTGCGTCTACGCCTACCTTCAACGCGGCACAACGGATGGCCAGTCGGCGTTCCTGGTGAAGATCAGCCGCGACGGCGGCACGACGTGGGAACCACTCGAATACATGGGCATCGCGCAGTCCTTGCCGGATGCCTATAAGAACACGTACGACTTCCTGGTAAACAACGAGGGCTTGGGACTCCCAGCGACGCGCCGCCTGCCGTATGCCGACTATGGCCTGGTGCTGACCTCGGCAGTAACCGCCGGGCCCGATCCGCAGACCCTGCAAACGGCCTCGTACGGCGCGAACCGTCTCGGCCTCGTGGCCGGCGGCTTCGTCTTCCTCGATCCCGGCGGCGCGAACGAGGAGTACGTTCGCGTGATCAGCGTCGACGCTGAGAATCAGTCATTCCAGGCGGTGGTGACCAAGGACCACGCCGCCGGTGAGCGCATTCGCCCGACGATCTGGCCGACGCCGGTGCTGAACGAAGGCGACGATCTGGCCTTCGACATCCTGGCCGTCGCCTCACCGGATCCGGGGTCAGACCTCACGGTGGTGATCCAGACTTGAAGGTGCTTTAGTCGCGGGTTTCCTCGATGGCTTCGAGGACCTGCTTGATGATCTTCGGATGGAGGACGACGCCGGAGTGAAATGGTACCACGACTCGGCGCGTGCCCTTCAGATAAATACGGTGACTTCCCTTTGACCGCGAGAGCAGGAAGCCAGCCTCCAGGAGTGCGCGTTCGGCTTCCGCGGCCGTCCAGCGAGGAAGTTTAGGCATTGACCTCGATGGCGGTCGTGAGGATCTCCTGGCTCAGCAGAACGTCGCGCTCCTCCGGCGGGAGCGTCTCCAGGTAAAGCTCGATGGCCTCGCGGATATTGGTCAACGCCTCCTCGAGTGAAGCCCCCTGTGACTGGCAGCCCTTCAGTTCCGGGCACCAGGCGTAGTAGCCGTGCTCGTCTTTCTCGATGACCACGCTCGCCTTTCGCGCCATGACTCAAGTGTACCGTTTGCCGAACTTGTACGGGTAGCGAATCATGCCGGCTGATCCTCTCCTCCTCTTCGACCCCCGCCGCACCGGGGCTTCTCTGGCCGCGCCGCGACCACCACGCTTCACGACGCCACCGCGACGGGCTTCCAGATCTCCGGCATCTTCCAGGCGGCCGAGGACTTCGCCAACGTCCAGCTCTTCTCGGCCTACGACTACTTCAACCACCTCCGCGTGAAGCCGCTGCCCGTTGCGGATCTCTCCGGGCTGACCCTCCAGTACGACATGGAGATCCTGCCCGTCAACGGCGAGGAAGGCAATGTGCGTCCCGACTGCGTGCGCTACGCCTCGGTCGGGTGGGACAAGCTCACCATTACGACCGGAGCGGGCGAGATCTACGAAGTTCCGTTGATGCACCATGCGGCAGTCGTCTCTGGCGACTACACTCCGGGCAGCTTCTGCTTCTCGCTTCACGATCGCGATGCGGCCACGCTCGACGAGTTGCTCGTCGGCAAGCCGACGCCGGCGCTCACCGACACGGCCTACGTCTACTTCATGCACGCGCTGGTCCTGCTCCTCGGCCGAGGCGATCTCATTCTGCAACCTCGAGACCGTGCTCAACCAGGACATTGGCAGCCCTGACGCTCCAGCCACGGACCAGGCCATCTGGTGGCAGGATGACTTGTGGTTCTGGCACAACTTCTTCATCAACAGCGTCACGCTGGCCGTGCCGCAGAACCTCTTTGCCAGCGCGGCTGAGATTGCCGAGTTCATGGCGAGCTGGTTCAACTCCTCGAGCAGCGGCGTCAACCACTTGGTCGAGTGCAGTGCCTCGGGCAACGTGGTCACCGCTACGTTGAAGCCGGACGTGAACGGCCCCGTCGTCGTGTGGTCCAACAGTGGCTCGGCTCCGGCCACATTGACGCGCTTTGTGCCTGGCGTCTACAAGGCGCAGGTCGCCTCATCCGTCGAAATCCACGCCGGCGACTACGTGGGGATCGACATCGGTACCGCGAACGACGAAGTTGTGAAGGTGATGTCTGTTGGCTATGGCGGCTTTACAGCGCATTTCAATCACCGTCATCTGAGCGGCGCCGTGTGCCGCGTCTTGCCCAGGGCCAAGCACTTTGGACGGGCGTTGAAGAGCCGGATGGTGGATGCTCCGCAGCCGGACTACGGCGAGCAGCCGAGCAGCCTGGCAGTGGACCAGTTCGCCACGACGAATACCTCCTGCGAGTTGAAGCTACGACTCGCTGGGCAACTGGGCGACTACGGACGCGATGCCAACGGCATGCCCGTGCGCGTCTCCGTGGATGGAGGCAACCAGATCGTTCGGATCGAGGACAAGCAAGATGGCTTTGGCACGTCCGCGGTTGCCACCGCCGTGACAGGCGCCGAGAACACGCGCCTCTATCGCTTCACCTTTCCCTTCGCCGCGCTCGCGGGCTATAGAAACGGAGACCGCAGCGCGCTGCTGCCAGTTCCAGCTACCGATATCGTGAAGGTCCACCTCACCTTCGCGCCGCGCTTCGAGGATGTTGAGGCCGGGTTGCGTGAAGGCGGGAGGCTGAAAGAGCCCGTCACCGCCGCGCCGTCTGGAATGGAAGAAGAGTGGCATGTCACTGACGCCGAGCAGATGGCGCCCGGGCGCAAGTACTACGTCGGCACGCCGGACGTTGAGGAGCGCATCACCTGCGTCGCAAACTTCGGTCTGATGAAGCCGGACCTGGAGGATCCGGACACATGGTACTACCGTGTGCTGGTCCGCCGCGGCGAAGACTCCTCGCCGCCGCAGGCCTGGGCACCCGGCACCCGCATCCAGCGGATCTCCACGATCACCGGGACGCGCTCGGACATCGAGTGGCAAGTGAGGATCTCGAATCTCACCGTCACAGGCGACCGGACGCTGAAGGTGGGAGGCGATGCGCCGCGCATCGAAGAATCCGATGGCCGCTGCCGGTATGACGGATTCTGGGAGGACTACCGTTATGGCGCGGGCTGGCCCACGCAGTGGTGGTCGCTCGGCCACGCGAAGCGGTGCGCGCCCAATGACGCACAGGACCGCCGGGCCGTGACCATCCGCTACTCCTACCCGCGCGAGCACGATCTCTATCTCGGCACCTGGCTCGGCCGCGATGCGGGCCGGATTGAAGTCACGATCGACAGCGACGCGCCCATCGTACACGATCTGTATCTCAACGACTACAACGGCCTCGCGGCGATGAAGAAGCTCGCCAGTGCGCTGCCCGGCGGGATGCACACGGTCGAGATCCGCGCTCTATTCGACAAGCATCCAGCAAGCAACGGCTATTACTTCTACTTCGATTATCTTTGGCCACTCGAGCCGCAGGATCCGCCAGACCCTCCGAAGGTCTATACCGATGTCTCCGCGGCAATCGACTTCGACACCGACCACGGCTACAAGAAGCCGCCTGCCTGGCACGTGTGGCACCTCAAGCAGCTTGGCTTCATGGGCCAAGCCGACGTCTACATGGGCGTCTTCTGGAACAACAAGCGCCGGCGCGTTGAGGCCACCTACCCAAATTGCACTTTGACCCTGAACTCCTGGCAAGTGGACCAGCCGCTCTGGATCACGCTGGGCGACCCGCTAGGACAGCAGCCTGGCACAACGCTGTACTTCTCACCTGGTGCAGCCCTCGCCACGGAGGATATCGCCTCGCATGTGCGCGCGATGATCAATGTCACCTTTCCGGGCGTCTGGTGCACGAGCGACGGCAATTCGATTCACATCCGCTCCCGCGCGCCGAGCTATCGATTCAGCATCTCGGCCAGTCCGCAATGGAGCATCTCTCAGGGCACACCCGCACTGCATCAGGCTGGCGCCGAAGGCGACTGGGAGATGATCGACTCGATCTCGCCCGTGCTGACGCACGGGGCGCGGAACTGGATCCGTGACCTGGCGCGCGAGTTTAAGCAGGCCGGCATCCTTGCCAGCTTCGCCTTCTCCATGGAGTGCTATTTGCCGCCAGCGGCCATGCGTGCGCGGTACCTGCATTACGAGAACGGGGTAGTGTTACCTGGCGAGGAGGTGTTCCTGCCGATCCCGTCGCACCAGATGCATTTCGGCCAGCGCGTGCGGGCCTATCTCAGGCAGATGTACAAGGAATGCGCCGACGAGCTTGCCTCCGCGGGGCTTCCGATCGTGCTCCAGTTCGGCGAGACGCAGTGGTGGTATTTCGACAACATCGGCCCGGCCGAACAAGGTCTCGACCCGCAGGGCGGCATGCCTTTCTACGACGCGGAGACCATCCAGGCATTCCAGCAGCGCTTCGGCCGTCAGATCTGGCCATTCCGCCGCAACACGGATGACCCCATCGGAGACCCGGCTCACCCCTATGAGACCGCAAACTTCCTGCGCGATCGCATCTGGGAGTACTGCGCCGAGGTCATGAGCTACGTCCGGCGGTTCCATCCCTCGGCGGTGTTCGAGTGCCTCTGGCCGCTCGACGCCAATCAGGGCAAACCCGCACCTGACCCGGCATTCCGCGCGCTCAACTTCCACGTGAACCTGCCCAACGAATGGAAGACTTCCGGCTACGGTGTGAAGTACTTCCGCGCGGAGGGTTTCGATTATGACGTCTGGCAGAAGAACGCACGGCTCATGCGGCAGACGCTCGAGTTCCCACTGAAGCTCGGCCGCCCGGCGTCGGAGTGCATGTACCTGGCCGGCATCTACGGCCCGCCCGACCCGCCGATGCGCGAGGCCTACGGCATGTGGCGCAACCGCGGATTGTATTCGTTCTGCTTCTGGGCGTTCGATCAGTTCTGCCTGAACTCGCGGCCAGTACCGCTGGAAGTGCCTGCGCAGGCCGCCGCGACGCTTGTCTCCTATCGCCGGCCGCGCGCCGCGCGCTCGCCCGAAGCGCCTGTCGCTGTTGCCTATGCACCTGAGCCGAGCAGCCGGCTGAACACATTCCGATTGAACGCGAGGAGGTTGAACGGATGAGTAACTATCCGAACGCGATCGACGACGCATCGAGTCTCTACTCGCCCGCCGATGCCTTCTCCGCAAAGCCGCTCGAAACGATCACTACGATGCCGGTCTACGCCGGCGACACGACTATCGGCGTCGAGTCCACCGGTGTGGGCTTCCCCGACGAGTACGGGATTCTTTCGATCGACGACGAACTGATCGTCTACACGGGCAAGACGGCCACGCAGTTCACCGGCTGCCAGCGCGGCGCGTTCGGCACCGTTGCGGCGCAACACACCTCCGGCGCCACCGTGCGGGCCAACATGGTCTCGGCCTACATCAAGGCTCTTCAGGAGGCCGTCGTCGCCATCGAACAGGAACTTGGGGTCGCATCGAGCCGCAACTACGTCCGTAAAGACGGCGCGGTGACAATCACGGGCGCGAAGACCTTCGTCGACGGCGCAGAATTCGGCTCCGGCAACAAGGCCGCAACGGGCCTGGTGCGCCTGCCGAACAACGGCGCGCTGAAATGGCGCAAGGCCGACGGCTCAGGTGATCTGGGCCTGGCGCTGAACGCCAACGACCACCTCGTCGTAGACGCCATCATCGACTTCGCGCCCGGGCAGACCTTCGGCGCGTTCTCATACCCGGATGCGGGCTATGGCAACAAGGGCATCGTACAGATTGATGCCGCCGGAGGCCTAGCCATCGAGTCGGGTGTGCTCTCGATGGCTGCGTCCGGCGCAGCGCCAGGCACGTATCCGAAGGTCACAGTGGACGCCAGGGGGCGCGTGACCGCCGGGGCAAATCTCGCGGCTGGCGACCTGCCGGGCCACACGCACACCGCCGGCGATATCGTCAGCGGCGAGTTCCCGCACAAGGTCCAGAAGGACGGCGCCGACGTTGGCACGCGCCGTGCGCTCAACCTCGTCCAAGGCACGCGCGTCTCACTTGCTGCCGCCGACGATCCCGCCAACGACCGCGTGAGCGTGACCATCAGCGCGAGTCCTCCGGAAGCCGGCGAAATCACCAACGCCCTCGCCTACATCCCGGCCAACCGCGCGGGCGAGCACTTCACCGGGCCGATCGACTGCGGTCCCCATCAGACCGTCGGAGGCCCGCTCGAGAACATGGCGAAGCACTCCGAAGACTTCGCCGCGACCGTCTGGGACAAGAATGGCGGCTCCTGCTCAGTCACGTCGAATGCTGTCATCGCCCCGGACGGCAATCAGACCGCAGACGTGATCACCGCCATCAGTGAGACGCCGGTAATCCAGCAGCAGGTCGCGGGCCTCGCCGACGGCGGCACCTATACCTTCTACGTCTGGGCGCGCGTCCCCTCCGGCAACCGCAAGGTGTCCATCGCCATCGTCGACAATGCATACGCGGCCTACTTGGCCGGACCCACGCAGGTGACGCTGACGACCTCGTGGCAGCGCTTCAAGATCACTGGCACGCTGGCGACCGGCCAGACTGGCCTGTGGATCGTCATCCGCCAGTACGCCGCCAACGGCGACGACTGGACCACCGGCGACATCCACCTTTGGGGCGCCTGTCTCCAGCAGGGCAGCGACCCACAGAACCCGCACCTGGGCCTCCCAAACGCCGCACATCGCCTCCGGCCTCGCCGCCGGCCCCGCCGTCATCGCCGCGCCGGACTCCTCCGCCTCACCCCTCAAGATCCACGGCCCCGCCTCCAACCTTGCCGACAGCACCCTCCTCGAGCTCACCGCCAACGGCGAACTCATCCTCGCTGGCGGCTCCGGCAACGGCTACCGTCTCGCAGAACTGGGCGCCGCAAACAATCCTTCCGGCTGGGCCGGCGTAATCAAAGTGAAGACCCCCGCCGGGACCACCCTCGGCTACATATTGCTGTACACCAATCCGTAACTGCCCAAAACGAAGAGCGGGGAAATGCCACGTTTCTGTCGCGTTCCGGCGAGGCTCCAGTGCTTCTGTGCGCTTCTCCGCCTTCCTTTGGCGTTAGTACTACTGGGTCATAAATAGAACATTTCATGCTATGCTTGTTTTGTGACTGCCGCCCGTTCCGGGCCAGGCTCTCAACAGACGCGCCTCACGGATTACCTCAACCGCCTGGGCCAAGCCGTGGGGCACAAGGACCGGCATCAGCCGCTGAAGGACTACTGCACCGGCCTGCTGCTCGACGTCGAGCGCAAGAGCATCGAGCCCATGGCCGCACGCCTGCATCCGGGCCGCGTGCAGGCGGCCCGGCAGTCGATGCATCACTTGGCTGCCAAGGCCCCCTGGTCGAGCGACGCTCTGCTGGCTGAAGTGCGTCGCTACGTGCTGCCCAGGGTGCAAAGGCAGGGGCCGGTGGCAGCATGGATCGTCGACGACACTGGGATTCCGAAGAAGGGCAAGCACTCGGTGGGCGTGGCCCGGCAGTATTGCGGCCACTTGGGCAAGCAGGACAATTGCCAAGTCAGTGTGAGTCTGAGCGTGGCCACCTGGGAGGCGAGCCTGCCGGTGGTCTGGCGGCTGTATCTGCCGCGCGAATTGGGCCGAGGACCGCGCCCGGCGTCGCAAGGCCGGCGTGCCCGACGAGGTCGAGTTCCAGACCAAGCCGGAGATCGCGCTCGCGATGATCGGGCAGGCGCTGAAGGATGGGGTCCCGCCCGGCGCGGTGCTCGCCGATGCGGCCGATGGCAGCGACACGCGGGTCCGGGAGGCGCTGGAGGAGCTTGGGTTGCGCTATGTGGTGGGCGTTCAGGGCAGCACGAGCCTGTGGCGGCCGGGTGAGGCGCCGCTGGAGGCCAAGCCCTGGAGCGGGCGCGGACGGCCCACCAAGCTGCTGCGGCGCAGCCAGGATCACCGGCCGCTGACGGCGCGCGAGTTGGTGATGGAGCTGGGCGAGAAGCAGCTGAAGCGCGTCAGGTGGCGCGAGGGCGCCAGCAAGCCGCTCGGCTCGCGGTTTGTGGCCGTGCGGGTGCGGCCGGTGCACCGGGACTACTGGCGCTCGAAGCCGCACGGCGAGCTGTGGCTGCTGGCCGAGTGGCCGCGCGGAGCACAAGAGCCGGCGAAGTTCTGGCTGGCGAATCTGCCCGAGGAGACGCCGCTCGAAGAGCTGGTGCGGCTGGCCAAGCACCGCTAAATTGTCGAGCGCGACTATGTGGAGCCGAAACAGGAACTGGGGCTGTGGCATGCCCCAATAGCATTAGATCGGCCACTCTTACATTCAGTTACGCCGGAAGATTTTGGGACTGTCGCGGCAAAGTGAGAATGTCAGGGTAGAGCAAAGTAAGAATGTCAGGTTGACAGGTTGACGCTGGGGAGGTAGCAGAAAACGGAGGTCTGCTGATGACCCAAGCCGACCGGGACCGCCTGGTGGCATTGAAGAAAGCGGCTCAGGGGCTGATAACCCGCAAGCAGGCTGCGCAAGAGTTGAAGGTGAGCGAACGGCAGGTATACAGGCTGCTGGCAGCGCTCAAAGAGCGTAAGGACAAGGCCGTGATCCATGGCTTGCGTGGGCGGGCGTCGAATCGCCGGGTCGGGGCTGATGTGGAGCAGCAAGCGATGACGATGCTGAGCGATCCCAAGTTCGACGGCTTCGGGCCGACACTGGCGGCGCAAGTTCTGGCCAACAAGCACGGCATTGAGGTGAGCAAAGAGACGATGCGAACGTGGATGACGCGCGCTGGGTTGTGGCGTCCCAAGGCACAGCGAGTGCGCCAAGTGCACGTTTGGCGTGAGCGGCGCGAGCGATTTGGGGAGCTGGTTCAGTGGGACACGTCCGAGCACGACTGGCTGGAAGGACGGGGCGAATTGCGGTACCTGATCACGTTGATCGACGACGCAACCAGCCGCGTGTTTGCGCGGTTCGTACGCCACGATTCGACGGAGGAAAACATGGCGGTGCTGGAGCAATACCTACACCGCTATGGTCGACCGCTCGAGTTCTATACGGACAAGTCGAGCATCTTCCACACCACGCCGAAGAAGAATCATCCGGCGCGCGAGGAGCCACTGCCGCCTACCCAGATCGGCCGAACGCTACGGGAACTAAACATCGGCTGCATTGCTGCGCATTCGCCACAAGCCAAAGGCCGCGTGGAGCGAAGCTTTCAAACGGCGCAGGACCGGCTGGTCAAGCTAATGCGAGTAGAAGGAATCACGACCTTGGAGCAAGCCAACGAGTTTCTGGAGCGGGAGTACTTGCCCGACTGGCATGCCCGTTTTGCGGAAGTTCCAGCCTGTAGCGACGACGCGCACCGACCGCTTGCCATGCATCACGATCTACACGCGATTCTCAGCCGCAGCGAGCAGCGAAAGGTCACCAATGACTATACATTCCGTCTGAACGGGCGAAGCTGGCAAAGCGACCCATTGCAGGTGCGGCCTCGCTTGCGCGGAGCGTTCATCACAGTCGAGCAGCGGCGCGACGGAACCATAGCAGCTCGATTTGAGGGGACTTACCTGGCCGTACGTGAGTGCGAACCCACGCCGGCGTCAACTCCGGTCAAAGAGGAGGGTACATCGAAGCCGGCTCAGGCTGTTTCGCGAAAGGCTCCAAACGCTGGCGGCAAGAGCAAATGGATGAAGAACTTCTGGAAGTCCAAGTCGCCGACGTTAGACCAGGCGATCCACATCGCTAACGCCACCAGCTAAAAAAGGAAAAGCCGGGCAAACTGCGCCCGGCTCATCTTCGCGTTTAAAGCCCACAAGCCGAAGCTCAAGAGCTTCACCAGCATGATCGCACACAAAGCAAAACCCGGGAACACAGTCCCGGGTTCTGCAACCGATCACGCCGGAGCCAGCCCCGTCGCTTCGGCTTTGGGCATCCGGACGGGCGCGACCCCTCCCGGACGACCCAAACTAACACGCTCCCTCCGGCGTCGGGCCAAAAAGCTGACCTTTCTACTTTGCCCCGGGGCATGACGTATCTAAATTGCCTTGACACGGAAGATTTTGGGACTTGACAGACCCACCCAACCCATGCTAGGAAAGGCCAAGGAGTAAATGAGGGTTGATGCGGTTCGCTTACGAACAGTCAGCCAGCTATAGTCGCAAATCATCGCTGCCCTTCGGTTTGCGATTCCCCGCGACTTTGCTCTGCCTTCTCTCCTTACCGATGGCTGTCCGCGCCGTCGTCGCCGCTGCCCGCAGTTCAAACCGGCGGCACTCGCAGCGCGGCTTTCGGCACTTCTCCTGCGGCCTGTTATCCATACAGACACGTTGTGGCCTCCCATTATCTCTAAAGAAAGGAGATTTCTCGACAAATGGCGCTGAAGCAACACGGTACTTCTGTGCTAGGAGCCTCCATAGCTGCATTGGCATTCGCACTGAGCTTGCCCACGGACAGTGTGTTCGCCGACGGATGCACGAGCAAGTCCTGCACGTATTACGTTAGTGGTACCCCATCCTCTGGGAGTTGTGCCTCTTCCGGAAGCAATTGCGACCGCTGTTCCAATGGCTTAGATCAGCAGCAACAGGATGCCTGCAAGGTGTAACCTTTCGCGGCTGCAGGCTTTCTCCTTGCCGTGGGCTTTCGTGAAGGGAAGTCCAACGGCGCGGCAACTCTGAATCTCAGGAAGACCAATCCAGATCAACTCTAAGGAGAACGAGTATTTGCCATGAAAACGGAAAGCTGTCTACCATTATTCAGTCTCTCGATTGCCCTCGCGACGTTTACGTTGGCCGTTAGTACTGACCGAGTGTATGCATCGGGATGCCAGAACAGCACGTGTACTTACTATTATGGGAATGGCTCCTCGACTACGGGGAGTTGCGGGACATATACTGGAAGCTCTGGCAGTAATTGCGCTTGCACTAAAGACAACAACAGTCAACAGCAGTCGGCTTGTGATTTGTAGCGAACTGCTCCAGACTGCCGACCTTCACTCGATCCCTCGCGACACTCACAAAATTGAGCGAGCGGTCAAGGGTTAGGTGCGAGTGTTGGAGAGGGTTGATGGTTGGTTGCCATCGGAGGGCCCCTTTGGCGAGTTGGCTCCCTGCTATTGCAATCGTTCTGCTGTCCGCGAACTCTTTGTACCTCGGTATAAGGGTTTCTGACGAGATATCGATTTGCAAGGCGCGCCGCGATAGATTTGCATACTTGCCACGCGACAGCAGCCTGAACGGTATCGCGTCAGACGGGAAGGTGATCTCGCCTGCGGTGGCTGCTAACGGTCGTCTCGAAGGCGAAGGTTTCCTCTTGCTTTTCGTCATCGATGTAGGAAAAGGCACTGAGGAGATCGAGTATTGGAATAAGGTTATCGAGACGGTTGCCGCAGCGCGTCCTCAAGGAGGCCGACCAATTTATTACTGGGGAATTTGTAACGCCGGAAACGCGTGCAATCAGTATCAGCGGCTTGCAAATTTCACGATCGTTGCGTTCCTCGATCTCTATCAAATGCACGTCGTCGCCAACACGATCCAGGCCCATGGAGCGCTGCTGTACGACCGGGCAATGATCCTGCGGTCCCACATCCCGTCCTCAAACGAACCGTCACTGCAAGCTAGCCTCATAGTGAAGCACCTGAGAGGATGATGTATGCGGATAAACTGGAGGCATTTCAATGAGTGCCTGATTGTTGCTCTCATTGTAGTCAACGTATTTGAATTGGAGCTGTTCTACTGGGTACGAGGCAAAACAGGGCTTTACCAACCCACTTCCACATTCCCTTCCTTAGCCGGCTTTGGGTCAAACCCTCAGCGCTATATTCCTGCCGTTACCCCCTGCGTTTTGCTTCGCGTATCCTCTGACTCGTGCAACTATTGCCGGGTCGACCAGCCTTTTTATCGTCGCCTTGCCGAGCAAGTGCGTCGCGCTGGATGCGAATCGGTTATTGTTTCTCCTAGAAGTGGACCACTGAATTTCCAAGGCGATGCTTGGGGTACCATCCATCTTCGGTTTGTCGACTACCGCCTTGGGCGTATCCTAGTCCCATTTGTTACCCCTCAGACCATTCTCCTGGACGGAGATGGACGTATTCGATGGTATCGGGAGGGGACTATGGACCAGAAGGCTCTGGCCAAGGCGCTTCGCGAATTGGCAAGACTTCATTCGGATCGAGGTGCAAAAACGGGCTGAGCTCGGGGTGCCATGGTGTCGTGGCAGGTGTTGTTTGGAAAAAGATTTGCAAGTACGGTGTCCCTAGTGTAGCAAGGAGACGGATTGTGCCGGAGGGAGGCCAGATTGAACCCCCGAAGAAGAAGTCTCATCCTTGTTGCTGTGGCAACAGCCGTCGTTTGCTTGGCTTCGTGGCTCGTGATCAGCCATAGCCTGCGAGGTGGGCGGTGCAGAAGCGTGCCATGTACATACTTTGACGACAGAGGTCGGCCGCTTCCAGGAACATGTGGGGAAAAGGAAGGCGACAAGACCCACTGTTACTGTATCTCCAACGAAGATAAGAGTCGGAGCCAGGAACAGTCCGTCTGCGTCGCTAACCGATAGTGTCTTCTAGATTAGGTTCTGCTCTATGCAAAGCACCACTATTTGTTAGCCAAATCAGAAAGGAGTGATTCTCACGTGAAGGGTCGACGAGGTTTCGCGCTGATGGCATTGGGCCTTGCTGCCCTTCTCCTGACAAGTCGCACACCAGCAGCCGAGGTGAATGAGCCCGAATTCGAAGTGGTCTCCATCCGACCAGTGCCGCCCAACGCCCCGAATATTCTTCGGTCAGCCGACTTTACGCCGATTCTACCAGGCGGTCGCTTCAGCGACCCGAGAACAACCCTTTTCTTCATGATCGCGATCGCTTATGATGTGAACAACCCGTCAAGGCACTTACTTGGGTTGCCAAAGTGGGCTCATGAGAAGGCATACGCGGTATCAGCGCAGCCCGCCGACGGTTTTCCGGATCTTCCTCCGGAAGAGAACAAGAGGGCGGTCAAGGCCATGTTGCGCAGAATGTTGGCGAAGCACTTCCAGCTCAAAATCCAGAAGGAAACATGGGTAGGCCCCATTTACCGCCTCGTAGTTGACAAAGGGGGCTTGAAGATTCCGGAGGTCAAGCCTGCCCATCCGCCGGTGAAGCCGGGACGAGTGAACATAGCCGTTGGCGACCAGTCAGGCCGGATCATTGGCCGACAGGTGACGATGGAGGGGCTAGCGACGGCCCTGTCTCTTTTTTTTGACGCTCCGGTAAGAGATGAAACCGGCCTTAAAGGGTATTACGACCTGGACGCCGCCTGGAAAAGTCCGGACCCGGATGCGGCGTCCTCGGGCGGCCTCGGTGCGGAGGGTCTAGCCATGCTCATCTCCAATTTGCGAAGCCAGTTCGGACTCCGCCTGACGCGAGCGAAGGGTCCTGCCGACTACTGGGTAGTCCAACATGTGGCACTGCCTACCCAAAATAACTGGTCGCGCGGTGGAGATCGCCGCCTTCGAGCGGTGCTGCACCAGCCAATTTGCCGCAATTCGAGCCTATTTGTGCGATGAGCCGAAGACAGCACAGTCGTCTTGGAGTGTTTCTTGCCTGCCTCGGCATATTTGGCGCCTGCTCCGCGGCGGAGACGGCGGACATCCGCGGGCGTATTACGTTCGGCGGTATTCCCGTTCCTGGCGTCACTGTTACTGCCAGCCAAGGAAGTGCAGTACAGTCCGTCATCACGGATTCCGCGGGTTTCTTCCAGTTTTCCAACCTGAGCGATGGAGTCTGGATAGTGGAAACAAACATGCAACTGTTTGCTTCCCAGCGTCGCGAGATCGTACTTCCGACAACTGGCTCGGTTGAGTTCGAATTGCCCCTTGCCCCCTCACTCCCAGAGGCAACCGCGTCCGGACTGGGCACAGTTCCCCCCAACTTCGAACTGGTTGAGGTGCGCGCTGTCAAGCCGGCAAAATCCGTCGACAGGCCCCCGGACCCACCACCGAATCAGGTGGCCCCCTCCCAATCCGAACCGGAGGATATTGGAGCGCGTGGCGCCAGTATCTTTCTGATTTCCGGCAGCCAGAACAACGGCGCTACTACGCCCTTTGCACTGACACCGTCGTTCGGAAACAACCGTCCCAAGGCGCGATCTCCCTACAACGGCAATCTGGGCCTCCTCCTGAACCATGCGTCATTTGATGCCCGCCCTTATTCGCTAACCGGGCAGAATACTCCAAAACCGGATTACAGCCGGGTGCAGAGTCTGCTCTCGTTCGGCGGACCACTCCGCATCCCGGGCATTCTCCAGGGACGCAATCTCGGCTGGTTTACTGTCCAGTATCAACGCTATCGAAACCGCGTTGCTGAGACCTTCACGGCATTGATGCCAACGCTCGAGCAACGGACTTCGGTCCCGGAGGATCGCATCAGCCCGCAGGCCAAGGCGCTGCTTGCGCTGTATCCCTTGCCGAACTTCGACGGCGGGTCCGGATACAACTACCAAGTGGCTGCCGTATCCGGTGGGCATCGAGACGACTTACAGGCCAGTTTCAACCAAGCGGTAAACCGGAACACGTTCCAGGTCAACCTGAGCGCGCAAAGCCGCCGTGACAGCAAGCCAGACCAATTCGGTTTCCTGAACACGAGCCGCGGCCTCGGACTAACTTCCAGCTTGGGTTATCGCCGTCTGTTTCGCTCGCCAAAGTTTTTTACCGCTCGTCTGGAATTCAGCCGCCTCTCGGATCGCGTGACGCCATTCTTTTCGAATCGAATCAATTTCTCCGCGGTCGCAGGCATACAGGGCAACAACCAGGACCCTGAGAACTGGGGACCGCCGAACTTGCAATTTGCCAGTGGCATCGCTGGCCTCACACTTCCACAAGCGGCCTTCAACCGGTATCAGAGCTTCAAGGTACCCCTGGAATATGGTCTGGTTCGCGGCCGTCACGACATCGCCCTCGGATTTGCCTTTCAAGGACAGCATTGGAATCTTTTGTCACAGGAAGATGCACGTGGCACTTTTAGCTTTACGGGGGATCGTGACTTTCAAGCGTTTCTTCTGGGTCTTCCCGCGGTGAGCTCGATTGCCTTTGGCAATGCTGATAAATATCTGCGGAACTCCGTCTACGAGTTATTTATCCAAGACAAGTGGCGTGCCAGCTCCACTTTTACGGTTAACGTCGGGGTACGGTGGGACTATTCGTCGCCAGTACGGGAAAAATACGGCCGCCTAGTAAATCTGGCAATTTCTCCCGGTTTTTCGTCTGCCGTGCCCGTGATCCAAAGGGACGACACGGGAGGTGATTGGTTCCCGCGGCCGGATCGCAACAATATCGCCCCGCGCATCGGCTTGGCTTGGCGCCCATTCGCTGCGGCGGCCATGGTTTTCCGGGGAGGCTATGGCATCTATTACGACTCTGGCGTCTACCAGCCCGTCGCTTTACGAATGGCGCAACAGGCGCCATTGTCCACCAGTCTGCGCGTCGCGAGTACGCCTGAAACGCCCCTCACGCTGGCGAACGGCTTTCCGCGACCGCCCTCCATCACCCAGGCGACAACGTTCGGCGTGACTCCTAACTTCCGGGTTGGCTACGCGCAGGTATGGCAGTTCACATTACAGACAGATCTTCCTGCCGCCATGCAACTGGCAGTGAGTTATCAAGGAATCAAAGGTACGCGGGCGCAGCAGCAATTCCTGCCGAACACTTTTCCGGACACCTTCCTCGAACCGGCAGGATTTACTTACCTGGTCTCTGACGGCAATTCCATTCGCCATGCAGGTCAAGTGCGACTTCGCCGCCGGCTCTCAAACGGGTTTGCCGCAACGATGCAGTACACGTACGCCAAATCGATCGATAATGCCTCGCTGGGCGGGCGCAACGAGGCCGGACCTTTGATCGCACAGAATTGGCTGGATTTCAAGGCCGAACGCGCCCGCTCGAATTTCGACGAGCGTCATGTGCTGGACGCAACCCTGGAGTACAGCATCTGGGCCCGCAATCCGCTTCTTCGCAATTGGACATTCACGTCTCAATTTGTCGCGGGCAGCGGATCGCCGCTCACTCCAATCTATTTTGTAAACCTGCCGGGTACGGGCGTTGTGGGGAGCATACGGCCAGACTACACTGGCGCTCCCTTATATGACACTCCTCCGGGTCTATACGTGAATCCGGCAGCTTTCGCCCCGGCTCCTCCTGGCCGATGGGGTAACGCCGGCCGCAACATCATCAACGGTCCAGCGAGGATTGGGATCAACGCGTCGGCTGGCCGTACTTTCGCCGGCTGGGACCGTTTGAGCTTCGACGTCCGCCTGGAGGCGGTCAATGCGCTGAACAACGTCGTGTATACGCGCTGGAACACAATCATTGGCAATAGTCAGTTCGGTTTACCCAATGCGGTAAACCCGATGCGGACCGTGCGGGTGGTCCTGCGCGCCCGGTTTTGACCATTTGCTATGCGGCCTTGGTTACTCTTGCTCTTCGCGCCGGCCCTCCTCTCCGCCCAAGTCGCGCCAAACACACAAACCGGCCAAAATGCCGATTTTCGCATCACGACGCAGTTAGTCACCGAAGTCGTAATCGTGAAGGACAGGCGCGGCAACTTCATCGAAGGTCTGACCGCTGACGACTTTGTGGTGACAGAAAACGGAGTTCCTCAACAGATCCGCTTTTTTGAATTTCAGAAACTCGCAGAGCCGGCGCCTTTGCCGCCCATATCGGTGGATCAGCCAACGGCTTCCAACGTCCACCGGGCGCGCCCTTCTATCCGTTCCATCCGCCCCGACGATGCCCTCTACCGCAACCGGCGGCTTCTGGCTTTTTACTTCGATCTCGCCACTTTAGCAATACCAGATCAACTGCAGGCTCTTGATGCCGCTGCCCGGTTCGTGCAGACGCGCATGTCCTCCCAGGACTTGGTCGCCATCCTCGCGTTTACTCGCGGCAGTGTTCAAGTGTTACTCGATTTCACCGCCGACCGCCAGGTTCTGCTTCAGGCATTAGAAACTCTTAGACGATCCAATGAATACAGTGAAGGCTTCGGCGGGCTGGGCGCCGAAAAGCCAGGTCCGGGCGCTTCCTTCGGCCAAAACAGCCCGGAGTTCAATATCTTTTTCAATGACCGCCAACTTTCTGCCCTGCAAACAGCAGCGAATCTTCTTGGCAGCGTCAATGCGATGAAGGTCCTGGTTTACTTCACGACGGGACTTCGGCTGGAGGGCGTGAACAACTTAGCACAGCTTCGCGCGACCATCAATGCGGCAGTCCGTGCGGGGGTTTCGCTTTGGCCTATAGACGCGCGCGGACTTGACGCAGAGCCGCCGCTTGGGGATGCCCGGAGCGGTTCTGTGAGCGGACTTGCCTTGTATACGGGAGCAGCTCTGGAGCGTGCGGTCGAGAACCGGGAGCGCCGGCAGGACACATTATGGACCCTGGCCGCCGAAACGGGGGGCCGGGCGCTGCTGGATTCCAACGACCTGTTGTCAGGAATCGTGCAAGCGCAACAATCCATGAGCAGCCACTATATTCTGGGCTATTACACCACCAACGATCAGCGTGATGGCAAGCTTCGCAAAGTGAGTATCGCGCTGCCAAAATATCCTGGGGCAAAGCTCGAGTACCGCAAAAGCTACTACGCACCGAAAGAATTCAGCGCGTTTGACGCTGCCGACAGGGAGCACCAGCTGGAAGAAGCGTTCATGTTGGAGGATCCGATTACGGACCTAAAATTGGCGTTGGGAATCGCATATTTTCAGATCAATAACGCAGAATATTTTCTCAACCTTTCGGTAACCATTCCGGGCCACGAATTGATGACGGGCAAAGCACAAAGCCAGGAGCGCACACGCATCGAGTTTATCGGCGAAATCAAAAGTGACTACGGAGAAACGGTGTCGAACGTACGGGACAGCGTCGATATCAAACTTGGTGCGAACTCCGCGATTGAGTTGTCGCGGCGCATCGTTCAGTACGACACCGGATTTACCCTTCTTCCTGGCCGATATCACATCAAGTTTCTTGCCCGCGACAATGAAACCGGGCGAATCGGTACGTATCACATGCCGTTTGTGATTCTCAATCTCAACAAAGAGGTGAGCCAACTTCCGATCAGCTCCGTGGTGCTCGGCAGCCAGCGCGTCGACCTGCGCGAATCGATCCGTGCGACGCTGAAGCAAAAAGATCAGCGCCTTGAGGCTGGCAATCCGCTCGTGGAAAACGGGCTGAAGCTCCTCCCTTCCCTGACCAAAGTGTTCCGCAAGAAGGAGGAGCTGTTCTTGTACCTTCAGGTGTATCAAAGCGAGAAGCCCCTGGCGTATGTGACGTTCTACCGCGATAAAGCCCTGGCCTTCGAAACAGCTCCGGTTGGGCCAGCCTATTCTTTACGGGAACCGCTGCGCGGCCACGTCCTGCGCTTCCGCATTCCTTTGAAACAGTTCGACCCTGGCGAATATGTTTGCCAAGTGAACATCGTGGACCCGGCTCGCGGGCGGGCGCGATTCTGGCAATCGCCCGTGGTAATTACTCCCTAGAGAATGGATGGAGCCCTCTACACGCATGAGGTCCCAAAGTTAACGTGTAGCAAGAATTAATGTCTTATAACTGTAGTAGGTAGAAAATATTAGCTGTTGCGCAGAATAACGCATTACTACGCGTGTTTGAATGCTGGGGAACCGAGACCGTGCCTCGCACTTTTCTTTCGGACTGAACGTGAAACGTGAGTGAAGCAGCATGCGTGACGTGCAAGTTAGGCAAGAGACAGAGGTTTCTGGCAGTGAACTAAGTGCTGCGTGCCTGGTGCCTTTAGGACATGTGCCATCGACTCTGAACCGTTTCGGCTGGCTAAGGCCATTTGGCAATTCAACCCTGCTTACCCGATGCCTGGAGGGCTTGAAAGGAAGATCGCCTTGGCCGGTCGCCGCGCTAGTGACCCCCCCCTGTAATATGAAAATCTCGAGCACCTTAGCGCAGCTTCAAGTCAAGGAGTTGCAATCGCGCGGCGGAGCTTGGCTGCGCTCAATCGGGTTCGTCAGTTTAAACAACGGCCTGAACCGTGTTGTTCTGGCTCACGGATTAGTGGGATTGGATCTGTTGCCGGAATCCGTCATCAAGAAACTAATAACATTGCATGGCGAGCTACGCTCCGATGTTACGTTTTGTGGTGACTTACCCGCTCCGCTATACTTGGGAATCTGTGAGGAGAGGGCCCTCGAGTTTTTCGCCAGTTTGCCGGAGGGCGTAGCAGCAAATGGTGATCCCAGATCTGTATTCGCGAATTTGGCGAGCATTGCAGGGACATTAGAAGAAACAAACCAACTCATAGTTCGACGACTGGAGTTGCTGCACGGTTTCGGTCTCAATCGGGGCTGCATTCCACGGTGCATTCCGATGGAAAGCGAGGTTGATGTCGAGCGAATTCAGACTGCCCTTGCTCTGTCCGATGCACAGGGGACTGGTGATGCTCTGCGAACCTTCCGAGACTTGTTGATACGAGATTGGGCAGCAGAAAGTCGCCAGGTCATTTGGCCGACAGCGACACGGACGAGTGGCAAACGCGTCGTGCTTTTCGCATCAAATCCGAGTGCATTTTCCGGCAGTGAACAGGCGCTCATCTCGACCGTTCAATCCCTCCGCGGTGGCGATATCGACCTCCATTGCCTGATTGGAGAAGAAGGCGTGTTCACAGAACGATTGAAGAAGGCTGGCGCCAAGTTGCACTGCCCGAATAGAGACTTCGCGGCCCCGACTCTTCCAAATTTCCTGCTCTCCAGAGCCGTATTCGACGCCGTCCGCCCTGAGATTCTTCACTGCAATGCTTACGTCGGAACTCCCTTGCTAGCACAGGCGAGGGCGAACGGAGTCCCCATTTTACAATGGGCGAGACTGGCGCGCTTCGATGGCATACTGGACCACCTGATCGCAGCGGACATCATTACAGCAGTTTCTGGCTTCGTCCGTGAGCGACTGAAGGAGGAGATGATCGATCCTGAGAAAATTAGGGTGCTTTACGACGGCATTGACACGGAATACTTCAGTCCTGGGGGGCCTAAAATGAGGCTCCGCATGCGCGAGAAGTTACAATTGCGAGCCGACGAGTTCACCATACTCTGCATAGCACGGTTTGTGCCTTACAAGCGGCACGACCTTCTGATTCACGGCTTTGCTAGGGCAAGCGCTCAGCGCCCAGGTCTTCGTCTCTTACTCGCTGGAGATGGGGATGGTCAGAGTACGATGTCCGAAATGCAAGCGCTAGTGTCACGCCTAGGTGTTGAGGATGCAGTGTCTTTTACAGGATTTGTGTCCGATGTACGCACACTTATTACTGCTGCGGACGCTGTAGCCCTATGCTCTGACGACGAGCCGCTTGGATGTTCCGTACTTGAGGCGATGGCGATGGCCAAGCCGATCATTTTGTCACAGTCCGGCGGCTTCCCTGAGATAGTTACGGACAATCATGACGGATTGCTGTTCAATGCCGGCGATGCCGAGGCGTTGGCGCAGCGCATACTTAAGCTCGCGGCATCGGCCGCATTGTGCAAACGGCTGGGGAGCACTGCCCGGAAAACTGTCCAGGAGAGGTTTTCCCTCTTCGCGCACGCGTCAGCTCTCCGCAGAATCTACGAAGAGGTCGCTTGGAGGAAGACAGACGCTCAAAGACGGCAAGGCGCTTGATCGTCATTCAGACGGAACGCGAGCGCGCGGCCGTCAGGGCTCTCGAAGTCGGTGAAGGCGACCGCCTCGCCGTCGCCGCCGCTCGCTTCCAATCCATAACTTGTATTTGGCGGGAGGTCACCGGACACCCACGCCGAAGTCTGGTGGGGTGTTTCGGTAGCCAGTTTGGCGGCAGTCGCCTGCCGCATACGGTCGGGTCCATCCAAGAACGCCTGGTGGGGCGTTCTTCCTTTGGTGCGGTAGCCCTGGTGGGGCCGCTGGGTATTGTACAGCTCCAGCCAGCGGTCGAGATCAGCCTGGAGTTCAGCGACGCTGCCGTAGAGTTTCTGGCGGAAGGCGACGCTGAAGAACTCCTCTTTGACGGTGCGGTGGAAGCGTTCGCAGAAGCCGTTGGTTTCCGGGCAGCAGACGCCGGTGCGGCGATGGCCGATCTGGTTGATGGCCAGGTAGAGTTCGTAGGCGTGGTGGAGTTCCCGGCCGCAGTACTCGCGGCCATTGTCGGTGAGCGCATGCTGCACGGCCAGGCCATGTTCGTCATAGAAGGGCAGCACGCGGTCGTTGAGTAGACCGGCGGCGGTGATGGGCGTTTTGGAGAGATAGAGCTTGCCCCAGGCGTGGGAGCAGAAGGCGTCCACAACGGATTGCATGTAGATCTCGCCAGCGCCCTTGAGTGTGTCGACGAAGTAGGTGTCCTGGCAGAGCAGATAGCCCGGATGTGAGGACTCGATGTGCTCTTCGGGTCCTGCGTGCGGCCGCGGTGAAGGCGCAACAGGCGGATCTGCCTTTCGGTGAGCACGGGCCACCCTGCTCCAGGCTGCGGCGTTCCAGCCACAGGAGACGGTCGGAGCGGTGGAGCAGGCCGTGGCGCTGCCAAACGGCACGAACGGTGGAGGGGGCGATGCCGAACCCGGCGAGTTTCAACTGGCCGCTGAGGCGGATGTAGCTGTAGGTGGGGTAGCGGGCCGACATGTCGAGGATCTGTTGCTCGACCTCGGGCGGGTCTGGTTGGGCATGCGCGGGCGGCGTTTGGGCTGCGGGGCGAGCCCCTCCCGGCCGAACTTCTTGAAGGCTTCCTTGATCTCGTAGAAATGGCTGCGGCTGATGCCGGCGCGCTTGCAGGGGAGCTTGACGTTGTCCAGTTCCTCGGCCAGTTGCAGCAGGCCAAGGCGGGCTTTGATAAGTTGTTCTCGGGTGCTCATGCGGGTTCTCCTGTGACGTTTTGTCTTGGAAACCAAAACGCTATCACCAGGACCGCGTGGGCGCCCGAGTTGTGGGGGCCGCTGTCGAGTAGGCGCGGCAGGTCGCCCTGCCGCGCCTCTCACAGAACCGGACTTGCGGGCCTCGCATCCGGCTCTTTGGATCGATGTCTCACCACGCCAGAAGCATCTGGCGGGGAACTTGCGGTAGAGGGTTGGCCACGCGCCAGCGGTCATACAATGAACCAAGCTGGCCATGGAACCAAGCATTGGGGTATGCCTTGGTCATCCCCGGTCGGTTGCTACGGTGCCAGACACCCCGCCCAGAATAGCAGGATGCTGAATAACGTACGGTTCAGCGTCTTGGCGAACGTAAAATCAATGACTTACGATCGCTCTTTTATGACCAAGCGAGGAATTTCAGCATCCTGATAGGCGACCCCAGCCGCCTGCGCCGGGCTGGCGCCTCGTCTCACGAAGTGTCGGTACAGGAACCGAGGGCGCTTCTTCTGGCAGATCACGATGGCCCGCAGCCTGCGGCGGACATGCGCGTCATACCTTCGGAATTCCTCCGCTCCTGCTTCGGTACAAATCCGGAAATTTGCGATCCACCCCTGGGAATATTCGTTCAGTCCTTCCATGCAAGCCCGCAGCGAGTTCCCCCAGCTTCTTGGTGTCAACTCCAGAATCCGGGCAGTGAGCTTCGCCTTTGTCTTGGCCGATCTGAGCACCTCGACGTTGGGACCCCTGTCGGTTCCCAATCGAAATCCCAGAAAGTGAACCTCCCCCGGCTGAGTCACTGAACTCTTCGCCTCATTGACCTGAAGACGCAATCGCCTCTCCAGAAAACGACGCGTCGAGGCCATGACCCTTTGCCCGGCTCGCTGGCTCCGCACGAAGATATTGCAATCATCGGCGTAGCGCACGAACCGAAGTCCCCGGCGCTCCAGCTCCCAGTCCCATTCGTCCAGGACGATATTGGACTGCAGCGGAGATAGCGGGCCGCCTTGCGGCGTGCCCTCTTCCGTGGACACTTTTGTACCGTCCGGCATCACCACCTTCGCCTTCAGCATCCGCCGCCCCAGGTCCAGGATCCGCTCGTCACCCGCCTGCTGCCCCAAGCGGTTGAGCAGGCGTTGATGATGGACTCGATCGAAGAATTTCGACAAGTCCAAATCGACGACGACTCGGTAGCCTTCTCCCAGATACTGCTTCGCCTCCGCAATGGCGGTGTGAGCGCCCCGATTGGCGCGGAATCCGTGACTGCTGCGATGAAACCGCGGCTCGAAGATCGGCTCCAGAACCTGGAGCACGGCCTGTTGCACCCACCGGTCCACCGCATTCGGAATACCCAAGCCGCGCTCGCCGCCTCCCGGTTTGGGAATCCATACGCGCCGAATCTCACCCGGCCTGTAGGTTCCCTGGAGAAGAGACTTCTGCAACTCGGGCAGCAGAGCCGGCGCCTCATCGACCACCTGCTCCACACTCCGCCCATCGACACCGGGCGCCCCTTTGTTTCGCAACACATTCAGCAGCGCCTGCGCCAGATTGCTCGCCGACGCCACCGCCTCCATCAGCCGCCCCTCGGCGGCTGCGCAAGTGGCAGGCTCCATCCGGCCGCTGCCCTTCGCTGTATGCACCAAGAATCGCTTCCCATAGGACTCGTCCCGCGGGGCGCGTGCCTTGTCCCCTTTCGGGCAGTCGGCGAACGCGAAGGCCAACTGCCGTGGTTCTGCGCTTTTCAATCCATCTCCCCCTTCGCTCCACCGGCTTTCACCGGCTTCCCGGCTACTATGAGGAGATCCGACTTCTCTCCGGGCTTCGGACAGTCGTTGATCCTGCCTTCCGCCCTACCGCTTGCGCGGACCCAGGGAGATCTCTTGGAGTAAGAGTGACCCATGTCCTGCCGCTCCCGTCCCCCATACCGTCCCGGCCACGGTTGGATATCGGGCGTCGCGTTCCCGAGCACGCTTGCCTCCACCAGGCCGGCCTCACGGGGCTTCACTTGCGTTCGGTGCTGCAGTTCGCCTCCAGCTTTCTCCCCACGCGCCCTCGCGGTGTCGCGCAGTTGCCTTCGGCTCACAGTTGCCTCCAACAGGCCCTGTAGGGGACTTGCACCCCCAATCGGTCACTCATATCCAACACACGTGGTCGGGCTTCGCCCTCCCTACGCCGGCCCCCACAACTCGGATCGTGTCCGCTCAACTCCCGCTAAGTTCACCGTCTAATCGTGCTATTACTGGCGAACACCGGTCATGAGCTGTTGAAGTCCGTACTGACGTACTGACAACTTTCGCGCACGGCTTCCGGAGTCACCCTTCTGCCGGCAGCGATTGACGCCGCCACGGGGAGGACGCATCTCAGCAGTTTCGGAACACCGCTGAACGGCAGGTGCGCGGCGAGCCTGCAGAGTAAGGCGCGGAGAGTGTTCTGCCCCGCTCCGGCGATGCTTCCCTATTTTCGCGTTCAAAACATTCGCTTGCATTCTTGTTTGTCTTGTAACATAATTGCTACAAGATGATCCCGGACCCCAGAGGCTCCCTCGCCTCCCACTGGCGGCAGCGCAAGTTCGACCTCCTGCGGCGCTTCACTCTCCCTGCTGATCTGCTGCCCGGCTCTCTCACCCTCAGTACTACCCGTTGTGGCAAGCCCACTTGCCACTGCGCGGAAGGTGAAGGCCACCCCGCCTGGACCCTCACCTTCATGTCTGGCCGCAAGCGGCGCGTCGAACGCATCCCGCGCGAGTGGATCGAGCATGTGCGCCAGCAGGTCGAGGCCGGCCACGAGTTCCAGAACGCGCTCCGGGAAGTGCTGACCGCCAATGCTGAACTGCTGGTGCTGGCCCGCAAGCAGCGGCGTAAACCCCGGCGATGAAAGGTCCCACGCCACGCAGCCTGCTGCGCTATGTGACGCAGCATCTTCGTTTGGAGCCGTACCTGAAATCGCCCGGCGACACGCGCCCGCACCCGCAGATTCCAGCGCGCACGCTGTTGTGGTCTCTGTTGATCGGCCGCGTGATGCGCGAACTGAGCTTTCATGCGGTCGAGCAACTGGTGCAGACCGCGGATTGCCGTGCCTTAGGGGTGGCGAGCTCGTTCGGCGACGACACGCTGGCCTACTTCACCGAGCGCTTGGATGCCGGCGTGACCCGTGCCGCCCTGGTCGATGTGATCCGTCTGGCCAAGCGCAACAAGGCCTTTGACAACTGCCGCTTCATCGGCCTGGCGATTGACGGGACCGCCGCCGGGCGCAGATCCAAGCGGGATTGCCCGCTGTGTCGCCCGATCTACAATGCCAAGAAGAAAGTCATCGGTTACGGTCATCCCTGCGCCGCCATCAGCGTGGTCGGAACGGGCCTGTCGCTGACATTCGACGTGGAGCCCTACGGGCCAGGCGACAGCGAATACTCCGCCGCACAGCGCTTACTGGCGCGGGCCATCCAGGCCCGGGGGGCGCGCTTCGCCGATTACCTGGTGGTGGATGGCGAGTTTGCCACCGCGCCGTTTCTGCACGCCGCCGACAGGGCGGGCACGTTCGTGGTGGCGCGCCTGAAAGACAACCTGCCCGAACTAAAGGCGGCCGTGGAAAAGCGCTTCTGCTCACAGCCGCCCACGCGCATCTACCACGTCGGCAAAGACCGTGTGGAAGTTTGGGATGCGGACGACTTCGATCCCTGGGAAACGCTCCGCTGGCAGACCGTGCGAGCTTTCCGTTACCGGCAGCACAAGCCGGATGGCAGCATCATCCAGGCCGACTGGCTCACCAACTTTCCCACCCGCAAGGCGGGCACTCTCGCCCTGTTTCACATCGCCAAAAGCCGCTGGGAGATTGAGAATCAGGGTTTCAACGACGCCAAGAACCGCTACGGCCTCGAACACATCTGCCATCACCAGCCCAACAGCATCTTGGTGAACTGGTTGCTGACCTTGTTGGCGATGGTCATTGAACGGCTCTATCGCATTCGCTATCTGCATCGCGGTACGCACCCAGTGCGCTCAGCAAGCCAACTGTGCCTCCTGCTCTGGCTGGGCCTGTCGCGGTCGCTCGCACCCGACACCAGTTGATCATCGCTTCCCTCGCCTCCTCGTGTCCGCGCTGCCCCCGCAATTTCATCCGCCTGAACCCCAATCGGGGCTTGGAGAACTGCCCTCGAAAATAGGCCAAGCGCCCCAACCGCCCTCGTGCCGCTTCGAATCGACCGCTTTCAAGCACTGCCCGCGCTTGCTCTGTCGCGGACTTCCGAAACTGCTGGACGCATCTGCGCAGGCTTGATCTCAGATCTCAGTGCCTCCATAATTCCCATGGCCATGCGAGTTCACATGGCCATGATAACGTCACGGATCGTCGGTGCCTTGATCGCGGTACGAGAAGCGCGCTCATGGCAGGTTTGCCTGTCGCAGGACCCGGCGGATCTCTCGGAAAACCTGATCAAATGGCGGCAGCACGGCCATCTGATTCGAGAGCCGTGTAGACCAGAGCGCCTTCAGCCGCGCTTCCTTCTTGATGATGGCCTCCTGGATTCCCGCCGCCTCCTGCTGCCGGAAGGCGAGCTTGGCACTCATCGCGGGCACCAGTTCTGACAGGTCGATGCCCTCGCAGGAGACGAGATGCCAGAGATCGTAGAGATCGCGCGGTTCATTGCGGGCGCGATCGGCGAGTGCCAGAACTTTCTCCGTGGTGGTCTCGGCCAGCGAGTACGCCTGGACTATTCGGCCGTCCGGCAGGTCTGAGAATTCCTCGTAGGCCCGAAGAACCGGTCGGCCCTCAAGCGGAAAAACGATCTGCTCCCGAATTGTAATGTCTACCTTAACGCCGCCGCCAGCTGGCAACGGTCCGACATATCGCAAGTAGAACGTGTGACTGTTCGCGTGCGAGTGGCGGTCCTCGCGGTCGAACGCGAATTCCATTCCGCAGGCGTGGCGAACGGCGGCGTACACCGATTCCAATCGCCGGCGAATTTCCTCGAATGGCATCGGCTCGATTAGCAGGATGCTGAAGAACGCACGGTCCAGTATTTTGGCGAACATAAAATCTGTGACTTACGATCTCTCTTTTATGACCGAGCGAGGAATTTCAGCATCCTGTTAGCGTGAAATCCAGGTCCTCAGAAAATCGGTAGTCGCCACAGTAGCAGCGCTTGAGTGCGGTTCCGCCTTTGAAGGCAAGGCTCCGCCGGAGTTCGCTTTCAGCCAGTTCGGCCAGGAACCAAGCCAGGCAGTAGTCCCGTTCGAGGACGCTTTCGGGAATGCGACGGCCGCCGGCCTTCGCGAGACGGTTGGCGAGGAGAGAGAGATTGCGCTGCGGTATCAGTTCAGGTCCTCCGGGCGGCTTCGAGTTCGTCGGGCGCCACGTTCATTCGGAGGCGCCAACTGGAAACGTGTGGCCCTTCGACCGGCAGCATCGGGTCGAGCACGGCATATGTCGCGCTTAGAGAACTACGAAGGCGATCCAGGTCCTCCGGCGCGGCGATCTGATAGAAATCGAGCAGGTATCCGAGCCGCCGGACGACAGCCCCAACTCCCAAGCGCAGGGCGTAGTCAATCAGCCGAACA
>Ga0116168_1000748_pt1 | contig 29935 bp, 28 predicted proteins | sample AD_UKC129_MetaG_FD_89795 | JGI IMG/M metagenome (GOLD analysis project Ga0116168, IMG submission 89795) | Active sludge microbial communities of municipal wastewater-treating anaerobic digesters from Canada - AD_UKC129_MetaG | ecosystem: Engineered > Bioreactor > Anaerobic > Digestate | place...
GGAAGACCACACTATCCAGTAGAGAAAAGTGAATGGGAAGCCCACAACAGGATACTATCCTATGCCCTAGAACTTGCAAAGGAAGCTGATTGTCCAGTGCAACTCCACACAGAAAGTTCAACCCCCAGACAATTCCAGGAATTCTCCAAGATGGCTGAAAAGGCAAGTATGAAAAAGTACAAGGTTATAAAACATTTCTCAGGCCCCTACGTCAGTGAAAGTGAGAATTATGGGCTCACACCATCCCTGATAGCATCACGTGATGTTATAAAAAAAGGCTTGGAAAAGGGTGGCAATTTCCTCATGGAAACAGACTACCTGGATGATCTTAGCAGACCCGGCGCAGTATTGGGTCCTAAGACTGTTCCAAGGCGTACAAGAGAGTTTATCCAGAAAGGTCTTATGAGCCTAGAAGATGCTTATAAAATCCATGAAGAGAACATAGAAAGAGTCTATAGCCTAGTGTGACCCGCCAAGGAATATGCTTATGAAGGTTATTAAAAGACCTATGGCCACGATCTCTATACTAGTTTTGAAAATGTTCTCCCTTGATATTATCCCAAGGTAGACCCCGAGTATGACCAATGCCATCATGGATAGTAGTATTGTGAGTATTGTGGCGGTTATCCTATCCTTTATCAGGAAAAATGGTATTGTGGGTACGAATGCGCCGAGGAAACTTGAGAATCCATGGGTGAACATGCTCATGTATATTCTTCTTTTAGCTTGTTGGTGTATTATCGTGTCGTTGAGGCTGCCCTTTTCCATTATCATCTTCTTTTCAAGTTCTCTCATTGTACGGGTTTCCTCAGCCCTTTCACCGATAAATGAACCAAAGGCGTTTGACAATGCAAGGGCTATACCCCCACTTAATCCCGTAAGGCCGATAAGATAATTTTCTATTTCAACTCCACCTATACCTGCAACGCCACTGGCGGTTAGTGTAACACCCATAACCGCTAGTATGCCATCAAGGGTCCCCAGTGCAATGTATCGGCTCATGCTAAGATATTCGTGGATGAATTCCTTCAAGCCCATCTTAGGATCCTCTACCCAATCTTATATGCGCCCTTGCAAGATGTCCCGCTGCTAGGGCGCCCATAAGTGACAGTTCACCTGCTAAGACGGCGCCTGCAACTATCTCAGCGAACTTTTGAACCTTCCCCGATCCCTTAACGCCCATTATCTCAAGGCATTCTGATGCCGTTTCGAGTCTTGTGCCACCGCCCACTGTAGCCAATGGAACGTCTGGTAGTGTGACTGAAAAGTATAGGTCCCCGTTGATTTCTTCGGCTATTGTGATGCCCAGGCTTCCTTCGGTGATGTGCGCTTCGTCCTGTCCCGTGGCTAGGAATATGGCCCCTATTATATTCGCATAATGTGCGTTGAATCCCATGCTCCCGGATATGGCGGATCCTGCGAAGTTTTTCGCGAGGTTGACTTCTTGTATGGCCTTTGGTGTTGTTTTAAGTGTTCTTTCCACTATCTTGGCCGGGATTTTCACCTCAGCTGTTAAGCTTTTCCCTCTGCCTTCTATGAGGTTTAAGGCTGCCGGTTTTTTATCTACACAAGCGTTTCCACTTAGGGCGATTAGGTGGGCTCCTGTTTCTCTTGTTAGGAGTTTCATGGCTTTTTCTGTGGCTATTGTTACCATGTTCATTCCCATGCTGTCTCCTGTTGTGAAAACGAATCTTGGGTAAAGGTATGGGCCTACTATGAGTATTGGGTCTATTTCTATCAGTTTACCGTGGCGTGTTGTTGACTCAGCAGCCTCTTTTAACTTTTTGAAATTTTCCCTGATCCATTCTCTGACTTTTAATGCTTCTTCTATTGACTCTGTTCTGAGTACGGGTGCTCTCGTCATCTTGTCCCCTGTTATCCTTACTGTGGCGCCCCCAGCTTCTGTTATGGCTGAGCATCCCCTGTTTACTGATGCTACTAGGGCTCCTTCTGATGTTGCAAGTGGAATGTAAAATTTGCCCTTTGCATGTTCTCCTCTGATTTTTATGGGCCCTGCAACCCCTAGTGGTATTTGTATTGCGCCGATGGGGTTTTCTATGTTCTTTTTCTGGGCTTCTTCCATGTCTATGGAATATTTGGAGATGTGTTCTAGTTTTTTTCCTGTTATTCTTTCTATGAATAGTCTTCTTATCTCTACTGCTTCTTCTATGCTCGTATATTTTTCGATTTCGTGAAGTTTTATTTTTCCCTCTTTCAGTCCTTGTATTATCTCTTCTTGTATCATATGATCCCTTATAGTTTTTTTAGCATTTCTGGGACGTCCGATGGTTTTTCAGCTACTTGGACGTCCGCCTTTTCAAGGGCTCTTATTTTGCTTTCAGCTGTCCCGGCACCTCTCTCTATGATCGCTCCAGCATGTCCCATCCTTTTCCCAGGGGGTGCTGTTCTACCTGCTATGAATGCCATGACAGGCTTTGATATGTGTTCTTTTATATATTCTGCTGCTCTTTCCTCGGCGTCCCCTCCGATTTCCCCTATCATGAGTATTGCCCTGGTATCCTTGTCCTCTTCAAACTTTTTAAGGACATCGGCAAATGTTAGTCCTATTATCGGGTCGCCCCCTATACCTATACATGTACTCTGTCCCATGCCAGCGTTTGTGATCTGGTGGGCGAATTCATAGGTTAGTGTCCCGCTCCTTGAGACTATCCCAATGTCCCCTTCTCGGAATATGTGCCCTGGCATTATACCTAATTTTCCTATACCAGGTGTGATTATACCTGGCGTATTAGGGCCTATGATTGTTGTTTTCATTCTCTTGGCGTATTCCATGATCTGCATTGAGTCATGGACTGGTATGTGCTCTGTTATTATGACTACGAGGTCTAGGTGTTTTATGGCCTCATATGCCGCGTCCTTTGCGAATGGTGCTGGTACGAATATTATTGATGCGTTTACATCTGTTTCTTCCTTGGCTTCCTCTATCGAATTGTATATTTTAACTCCTAGGAGTTCTTGGCCTCCTTTGCCTGGTGTTACACCTGCCACGATCTTTGTACCATAATCTAGCATTTGGCGGGTGTGGAAGGATCCTTGTTTTCCGGTTATGCCCTGTACGAGGCATCTTGTATTCTCATCTAATATTATCATATTAACCCCTCCCAAAGGGATCTTTTTTTATACTTTTAGTATTCTTGTTCTTTCTTCGAAGGGTGCGGCCAGGTCTATTATGTTACCGTTTAGGAAGGCTGTTGCTGATACTATGACGCTTCCAGGTATTATGTGTGATGGTGCCCCTCTTCTTACGAGGTAGACGTTCTTGTTGCCTAGTGCAGCGCCTAGCATGGCCCCTGCGACGACGCCTATGCTTTCCATGTCTTCTATTGTGGCTGCTACAACCGGGTCGTCTGTCTTCTCTGACACGTAGCCTACCCCTGGTATTTTCCTGGTTCTTGGTTTTATCTCTTCGCTGACGTCTGTAACACCATCCATGCCCCTGGCGGCTTTGATGGTTGAATTGGCAACATCTGATACGAATTCTTCGCCACCGTATGTGTCGAAGGATAGTATGATGGCATCCGGGTATCTGTCCTGTCTTATTTTAGCCTCTGTATAGGATATGCCTTCACCGGCACCCTCCGGGGTGCCTGATATCCCCTTAAGGTCCCCCATATCCTCTGAATTTTCCCTTAGGATGTGGACTATGGCCCTGTTTATCTTCGCGGTTATCCCATCCTCTACAAAGGCGCTTATAACAACATCATCCCCTGTTATATTCGTTAAAGCCGCCTTGTAGGCTCCCAAATCCACCAATATTGGGATGTCAGCCTCTAGTTTCCTTATCAATTCCATGCTACAGCTTGTATCATTCCCTGATATGTCAGCTCCGATAGAAACTATCTTCAACAAGATCACCAAATACAATAATGTTATTGCTAAGGATAATTTTAGATTAAAATATAATATTATCCTTCCGGAGGATTAACATTGACCCTTATATGCGCACCAATAATGGAAAAAAACATAAAAGAAATACCTAAAATAGCCACAGAATATACACAAAGGGGCGCGGACATACTAGAAATTCGAATAGACGCCATAAAAAACCCATCAAAGGCCAAGATCAAGGAACTTGCAGGTAACATCCAATCACCCTTCATAGCCACCAACAGGTCATCAGAAGAAGGAGGATTATTTAAAGGCTCGGAGAAAGAGAGGATAGAACTACTAGCCGCGGCTGCAGAAGAAGCAGAATATGTTGACATAGAATTACGGACAAAAAAAGAAGAACTCAAAAAAATCATAGAACTTCCAGTAAAAAAGATCATATCCTATCACAATTTCCATGAAACCCCCACCCTAGAAAGATTATCAAGGATAGTGAAAGAGGAAAAAAGGATAGGGCACATAGCCAAGGTAGCTGTGATGCCCAACACCATAAAAGACACACTAACCATACTAGAACTATCATCCAAAGAGGATGATCTGATCGCAATATCAATGGGTGAACTCGGAAAATATACCAGGATCATCACACCATTATTCGGGTCACCCATAACATACGCAACAGGTGGAAAACCCTCAGCACCAGGCCAATTAGAGATCGAGAAAACCCGCCTAATACTCAAAGAACTAAAACCCAAGGAGAAAATAGTATGAGAAAATCATACATTCTAATACTATTATTGCTGGTTGTGGCCATTGCAACAGGCTTATACATCCACGAGAACAAAACACTTGACATAATCATAGAAACCGATGGTACTAGCGTCACCGTTAAAAGTTCCACACTATTTTTTAACCCAACACCACCTGGCATGGAAGAAGAGATTGCAGATTACATACAAACGGTCATAGATGATCCTGAAAGCACAGTTGATTCCATAAAAGCTGATGTGAAAAATATAGCCTCAAAGTATGGTTACAATAATGTTAACGTCCAGTTAAAATCACAGTTCGGTGTTGACCAACTCCCCATGCCCGCCATAGTCAAGGGAAACTCAATGTATCCAACCTTAAAGGATGGTCAGCGACTAATAGTCCTAAAGACGAAAAACTTCAAAGTAGGGGATATTGTTGTGGCGAAACATCCAGAATATGGTCTGATCGTGAAAAGGGTGGGGAAAATAGAAGGGGACAAGGTATATCTCATAAGCGACAATAAAAATGTTGAAAAAGTCTATACAGGGACTACCATGGTAATCAGGGTACCATTGAACACATGGGTCCACCGTTCAGATATCATAGGAGTTGTAAAAGAGGTTATGTGAGCTCTGAGAGCCTCTTTATCCTCTTTAACATGTTTGGGTGTGTTGAAAGCAATTCCATTATCCTCGCAGCAGCACCTATCTTCACATCCCTGTATTTTATCTGTTGTAGTTCCCCTTCACTTATGGTCCCATTCATGTCAAGATCCACCTGGCGCAGATCCTCTATCTCAGAGGTTGCACGAGAAACATCATTCACAAAAAAGGCCTTCAAACCTTCAACTTCCCTTATTTCATCCTCCTTTGAGGCTGCTGACCCATACACGAGCTTGTAGAGTGCACTTGCCAGTTTGTGTGGTTGGCCTCCTATCTCAACACTACCATAGTCTGCATAATATTCACGGACCCTTGAAATGAATAGGACTACCAGTTGTCCGATAAGGTAGGCTGCAAGGGCCAGCAATCCTATTAAGCCCATGTCCCTGTCTCTGCTGAATATTGAACTTATGTAAATGTAATAGCATATCAAGGGTATTGCGCTTATGAAGGTCATGACTATCATGTCATTGTGCCTTATATGGGATATCTCATGGCCTAGCACGGCCTTAAGCTCCTCTTCATCTAACAACCGTAATATTCCACTTGTTACGCAGACTCGCCCATCAGATTTCGTTCTCCCGAAGGCGAAGGCATTTGGTATCCCTATATCCGCTATTCCAACCCTTGGCTTGGGTATGCCGGCTTTTATCGCGAGTTCTTCCACCATAGCATGCAATCTTGGGGCTTCCTCGGGTGAAACATACTTTACGCGCATTGTGGCCTCAACTATGCTCGGTGATATAAGATATTGTAATAGTATAATGCCAAGGCCTAGTAACATGTAGAATAGTGGGCCTCCAAATCCCATAACGTGTCCTATCAGCATGAGTATGGCATAGATTATGGCGAATAGGAATATTGTTGCTAGGAACATTCTAATTTTCAGTTTCCAAGTGCCTATTCTTCTCATTTCGGGTTATACCTCCTCGTGGGTATTTATCTTTGATATAATTTATATGATGATTTTTAGTATTTATTACTTTCTGTAACTAAAATGGTTTAGATTTTTATCCCATTCCTTTCGAGTATCCTCCTAGGGTTATCCTCTAGGATTTTTTTAAGTTCCTTTTTTGGGATTCCAGCGCCAAGACCTATCTTGTATGCCATATGATAGTCTATGAGGTCCCCTGGGTGGTGGGTGTCAGTGTTTATCACAAGTGAAGCCCCCACCTCCACTGCGACGGTCGCAACATGACCATTAGAAAGACAATGTCCACTCCTCGAAGTTATCTCTAAGGTTATACCATTATCCTTCGCCATTTCAGCCTCTTCATAGCCTATAAGGCCTGGATGGGCTAATATGTCAACCTCGGGGGATTCCACTGCCGCCTGGTTAGTTCCTTCTATAACGGGTTCGACTAGTGTCTCACCGTGGACTACTATGATCTCGGCCCCCAAACGTCTAGCCTTTGATGCGAGCTTGTCTATTATTTCTATGGGTGCGTGTGTAATCTCGGCCCCTGGGACCACTTTAATATCCCAGTTCTCATTCACATCAGAAACCGCATCTATAAGATACTCTATAGTGTTTATGTTAGATGCGTCTATATGATCTGTTATGGCCACAGCCTCGTGTCCCAGTACGCAAGCGCGCCTTGCAATCTCTGATGGTAGAAGTTCACCATCACTCAGCAGACTATGAGTGTGCAAATCTATCCTCTTCATATTTAGCCCCCCAAAAGCTTATCCCCAGAGAATATGTGGGGTGCCGATACTAACCACTTTTATAGTATAAGACTATTTATAATTTATCAGCTCACGGCCTTGCACGGGGAGAGAATATGAAGACTATGATTTTTGTCCCATCACATATAACAGGCTTTTTTCAGATAGTGGAGCATAAGAATCCCCTTTATACAGGGTCGAGGGGTGCTGGGGTTGCAATAGACAAGGGCGTTATAACCACTGTCAGATCATCAAGAGCTGATAAAATCCAAGTAAAGGTTGATGGTAACTATGATCCCTCCAATATAACATTTAAGATAATAGAATTGCTCAGGGAGAAATCAGAGACCATAGAGGGGCTTAGGATCCATTATAGTCTTGATGTTCCCATGGGTTGCGGGTTCGGCGCATCAGCCGCCTGCGCACTTGGAACAGCCCTTGGCATAGCTAGGATATTAGAACTCCCCATAACCTTCAATGAAGCCGCTTCAATAGCCCACCAAGCAGAGGTGGAGCTTAAAACAGGATTAGGGGATGTTATAGGAGAATCGGTTGGTGGTATAGTCTTAAGGTTGAAGGAGGGTGCTCCAGGTTATGGTTTAACCGATAAGATAATCCATGAACCATTATATGTGATATGCAAAGCCTTCGGCGAACTTGACACAACCACGATACTCAAAGATCCCAAGAAAAAAAGGATGATAAACCTTATAGGTTCTGGGATGCTGCCAAGACTGATCGCGGATCCCCGGCCAGAAAATTTTATGCGACTCTCCCATGAATTCGCAGAGAAGACTAAACTTTTAACCTCAAATGTGAAAGAAAGCCTTGAAATAGTCAAAGACGAGGTTATAGGGGCTTCAATGGCAATGCTTGGGGACACAATATTCGCCCTCTCAGAGTATCCTGACACAAGCTTACCAGATCCCATCATAGCCAAAATAGACTCAAAAGGCGTCAAGTTCCTTAAATAACCAAAGGGTAAATTGGACGCTGCAAAAATGGTGAATATCAATAATGGATTAGAAAAACCCTCCTGTTATATGTGAAGTTCTTCCTCTGGGGAGATGTTAAAAAAATTATATATTGTTAATCAACCCACACTTATAGTATATAAAGGATCAATCCAAACCTTGGATTTTCCCCATTCTGTGGGGGGTCCCCCTAAAATGATAAAGATAGTATATGACATTAGAATTTATAGGAAAACCCTCAAGGATCTTATAAGGGAAGACGATACCGTAGTAGAACTAGGATCACATGTAGGCGGTTCAACGAAGATAATCGCAAGAAAAAACCCAAGGGGGAGGATTATAGCCGTTGACAAGAGCCCTCAAGCATATGAGGCCATGAAGAAGCTTGAAATGGAATACCCACACCTCAAGTTCATCATGGGGGATGTTAGACGCCATGAAACCCTCGAGAAAGTCCACAAGGAAATAAAATCATGTGACGTCCTAGTAGTGGACCTTGGGGGTGGCTATCACCCAGACACAACATTCAAAGTATACTTCATATGGTCCTCAACACTAAAACCAAGAGCATCCATCATAAGGAACAGGGGACTGCTAGATTTTGCAAACTCTTCAAAGATGGATGAGGACCTAGCATCAACCCAAGGTTGGCTCGAATCAAGTAGCCAAGGTGGTGTGCCTCCAAGATTAAAAGAACTCAAGCTCTGGTCTGAAAAATTATAAAGGTAAGATCGGGGAGGTAAATAATATGATAGGTAAAATAATTAGAATGGAAAGAATAATAAACCGTGAAACAGGCAGAACAGTCATAGTACCAATGGACCACGGGGTCTCAATAGGCCCAGTCCCCGGCCTACTGGACATGACACAGATAATAGACCAGGTAGCCACAGGCGGAGCCAACGCAGTCCTAATACATAAAGGGATAGTTGTAACAGGACATAGAGGATACGGGAGAGACATAGGCTTGATAGTCCACCTTTCAGCCAGCACAAGCCTAGGACCAGACCCAAACCATAAAGTCCTCGTAACCTCCGTAGAAAAGGCCCTGAAACTTGGAGCAGACGCGGTATCAGTACACGTCAACGTAGGATCCGAAAGAGAACCTGAAATGTTATTAAAACTTGGAACAGTAGCGGAAACCTGTGACGAGTGGGGGATGCCACTCATAGCAATGATGTACCCAAGAGGCAAAAAAATCAAAGACGAACACGACCCAGAAGTCGTTAAACTCGCAGCAAGAGCAGGGGCAGAACTCGGAGCAGATATCATAAAAACCAACTACACAGGAGACCCTGACACATTCAAAGAAGTTGTTGAAGGATGCCCAGTACCAGTAGTCATAGCAGGAGGACCCAAAGTCGAAACAGAAGAAGAACTACTACAGATGGTTAAAGATTCAGTGGAAGCTGGCGGGGCCGGAGTAGCCATTGGAAGGAACATATTCCAGGCAGAATCCCCAAAAAACATGACAAAGGCCATAGCAGCCATAGTACACGATGAAATAGAAGTCGATGAAGCACTCAAAATGCTATAATATGTAAACAACCCATTTAGGGGGGGCCTACAAGCGACCCTTAAATATTAGGATAACAAAGTATGCCAGTGGGGACACCACCACACAGTTTTCATTTTAGAATCCCACAATCACAACAGGAGGGATGGAGGCCACCAGGAGACCCTACGAGGGAAGGCTTTCATTTTAGAATCCCACAATCACAACCCTATGCTCCTGACACTGAAAATTTAGAACGCCTTCAACGGCAAGTACCCAAACATAGCTTTAAAATCATTTGGAGGTGAAAAGCCCCTCCGGATAAAGTCTCCAGTAGGGGCATGGAAGATGAAATTTGCTTGGATAAAAACGCCAGAAACCGAATGGGAAGAGAAAAAAACCTTCATAACCACCGCTCTCGAATCGGGCATAGACCATGTGCTAGACCGGGAAGACATTGAAAGGATACACAAACTTGGAAACATAAAAGTCATAGCCGATGACGAAGACGCCGACATCATACTAGTAGGGGTTAACGGTGAAGGAGACGGCACATTCCCACTACCCAGCAACCTAGAAGATTCAAAGGATATCATGGCCGCAAAGAGCCTTAAAAGGCAGGGAAAACCCATAGCAGCCTACGTGGAGATAAAGGGTAAAAGGTATGAGGAGCTTGCAAGGCTCCTTGGCAAGACAGTGGACTACCTCATCCTAGTAGGAAAAGACTGGAAGATAATACCCCTTGAAAATATAATAGCAGACCTCCAAGGTGAAGACGTTAAACTAGTAGCCGCGGTAGCGGATGAAAAAGAAGCTAAAACAGCCCTGGAGACACTGGAACATGGAACCGATGGGGTTCTCATAGAACCAGAGGACCCATCACAGATAAAAAAGATCGCGAAATTAATCGAAGATATAAAGATGGGCTACTATGAACTCAAATCAGCCACTATAACAAGGCTAGAACCGGTAGGATCAGGTGACAGAGTCTGCGTAGACACCTGTTCAATAATGGACATTGGAGAGGGAATGCTCATAGGCTCCTACTCCCAGGGACTATTCCTAGTCCACAGCGAATCCCTAGAAAGCGAATACGTAGAATCAAGACCATTCAGGGTTAACGCCGGCCCAGTACATGCGTATGTGATGACACCAGGCCATAAAACCAAATACCTTTCAGAGCTTGAAGCAGGAGATGAGGTTTTAGTTGTTGACAAGGATGGGAAGACAAGACCGGCCATAGTTGGCAGGGTTAAAATCGAAAAGAGGCCCCTACTCCTTGTAGAGGCGGAATATGAGGGCATGAAACTGAGAACATTACTACAGAACGCCGAGACCATACGCCTAGTCACCGAGAAAGGCGAGCCAGTGTCGGTCTCAGAGTTAAAAGAGGGTGATAAGATACTAGTATATGTTGAAGAAGCTGCAAGACACTTTGGAATGGCCATAAAAGAGGCTATAATCGAAAAGTAGGGTGGGGTAATCTACGTATAAGGTGGAGATTATAAGCCCCCAGGAAAAGGATAATAAGCTTGAGGAGCTTGCAGAGAAGGTATACTTCGAGAGGAAAGCTAACATTCATGGTGCCTGTGTCAAACTTTTAACAGATAATAAAAGTTTCAAGGAAGAGTGGGAGGACAATTTCAAGTTCATGAACGAGGATATAAGACCCCACGCTAAAGTATTCACAGTAGAAGATGGGGGACCCTTCAAGGTATTCTATGAGCCCCTCTCTAAGACTAGCATAATCCTCAACTGCGACTATTATGGTTGGGTTAAGAGCATAGCACTCGCCACCATCGCAGACTTCTTCGAAGACTACCATTCAGAGCATAGAAGATACTCTGTCCATGGTTCTGCTGTTGACTGTCGCGGGCAGGCCCTGGCGATCATAGGACCCCCTGGAACCGGGAAGACAACACTCACCTATGGTCTCTTGTTAGATCATAGGTATAGTTATGTTTCTGATGACTGGTTTTTCACCCGCATATTCGAGAATGGTATAATGGTATACTCCTCAGAGAAAAATTCTTATATACGTGATGATATAGCAGATTCCTGGGGGGAATACAAGGATCTTATAGCTGAGGTGAGCTTGGACAAGAAAAAGAGGGGGATAGCTGATGTTAACAGGTTATTCAATGGTAGGATCAGAGAATCATCCAACCTCGAGGCCATAGTACTCCTTAAGAGAGATGCTGAGGATGAACCATTCAATAGGCTTACAAGCAGAGAAGCCCTCAATTATATGAAAGAGAATGACTTCTGCAACCCCCACCAACTTATAAGGGATGAGAGGAAATATAAGCTCAGACTAAAATTTTTCAAGGAAATATTCCAAGAAATAGAAGTCTACCTACTCAACACTATCGAAACACCCCACAAGAGCCTGGAAAGGATAAAAAACATACTATGAGGTCAAAATTATGGGGAAAATAAGAAGTTTCCTTGCAATTGACGTGGACAACCCACTCAAGGACAAGATAATAGAAGTCCAAAGGATCCTAGAAGAGGCTGACGCCCAGCTAAAGTTTGTAGAACCAGAAAACCTACATTTCACCCTAAAATTCTTCGGCCAAATAAACAATAATATGATAGAAAAACTTTCAAGGACAATAAAGGAAAAAATAGGATCATACAAGCCATTTAAGCTTAAAATAGAAGGCGTGGGGGTCTTCCCAAATAAAAATTATATGAGGGTAATATGGCTAGGAGCCAAGAACCCCGAAGAATTCTCAGAAATCCAAAAAACACTCGACGAAGAATTCAAAAGACTAGGATTCAAGAAAGAAAAAAGCTACATACCACACCTTACCATAGCCAGAGTCAAAGGGGGAAAAAACAAAGACAGGCTACTGGAAAAGATAGAAGAACTTGAAAACGTCCAAATAGGGGAAATGCAAATAAAAGAATTAAAACTAAAAAAAAGCGAACTCAAACCAGAAGGACCCACATACACCACCATTAAAACATTCAAACTATGATAAAATGGACTACCAGAAAATACTCTCAAAGATAACACCAACAAGACAAGAAAAAGAAGCTATTAAAAGATTCACCAACAAACTAATCAAAACAATAAACCAGATAGCAGAAAAAAAGAATATAAAAGCCAAGGCCACCCTCGTAGGATCAGTCGCCAAGGGCACCTGGCTCAAAGGGGAAGCAGACATCGACATATTCATAAAATTCCCCCTCGAAACATCAGAGGAAAAACTCAAAAAAGATGGCCTACAACTCGGCTATGAATGCATAAAAGCCATGAATGGTAAAGCAGAGGAAAGATACGCCGCACACCCATACGTCACCGGGCACATAAAAGGATACGAAGTCGATCTTGTACCATGCTACGATATAAAGGACGCCTCACAACTCAAATCAGCAGTAGACCGGACAATACTACACACAAGATACATCAAAAAAAACCTAAAAAAAGAACAGATAAAAGAAGTATTATTACTCAAAAGGTTTATGAAGGCCCTGGGAGCATACGGATCAGAATTCAAAGTAGGGGGATTCGCAGGTTACCTCTGCGAACTACTCATAATAGTATACAGGAACTTCGAAAGAGTGTTGGAAGCCGCTGCACTGAAATGGAGAAAAGGCCAAATAATAGACATCGAAGACCACGGCACCGGCAAATACTTTAACGATCCCCTAATCGTCATAGACCCCATAGACAAGAACAGGAATGTTGCAGCAGCACTCACACAACAAAAACTTTCAGAATTCATAATAGTGGCGCGCAATTTCCTAGAAAACCCAAAAGAAGACTATTTCCAAGAAGTGGAATACTCACATGATAAGGAGAAAATCCAAACCAAATTCAAGGAAAGAAAGAGTAAATGCATCATCCTAGAATTTAACCCCCCCAATGTGCCAGCAGACACCCTATACCCCCAACTGAAAAAAACCATGGACACTCTAGTATCACACCTTTCAATGGAAGGATTCAAGGTGAACAGGAGCTCCTACTGGACTGACGAGGAAAAAAATAGCCTGATTATATTTGAATTTGAAACATGGAAGCTACCAGCCTACAGAAGACATATGGGGCCTAGGATCTGGTCAAGAAAACACACAAAGAGATTCCATAAAAAGTATGGTAACAGGATCTGGGTAGAAGGCGACCGCCTTTTCGTAGAGAGGAAAAGAAAAACAACTAAACCAGAAACATGCCTCAAAAGCCTCCTCAGGGGAGTGGAATACCTGGGAGTTGGGAAACACGTGAAAGAGGAGCTTAAGAAAGGTTACAGGATCCTTGACATAAATGAATACCTCAAGGGCGAACCTTCACAAGAAGTCCTAAGATTCCTAGATGCTTTCCTAGATCCCGGGAAGCACCTGTGGAGATCCTAGACTCTTTCCTTAACAAAATCCGGCACAGCATCCACTAGGGGGTCGAAACTTTCAAGATCCCTCACATAGGTGCAGATCATACTAACTTTAGAATGTAATGAACTGGGAAGCCTCAATATCCTCTTAAGGTCAACTGTCACCCTAGCATCTACCAGTTGAAGATTCAATTTCGCAACACCCCTTACGAGCTTATCATACACCCATTCAGGTCCTACGATACCCTTAAATTCACCCCACTTATCGGATTTTATAAGATCCCTATATTCCAGGATTTTATTCATCGTCTGACGTGTTATACCCTCGATTTTTTCATCTCCACTCAAGTGCAAGATAATATAACGGCTCCTCTCCGTGAAGACACTAGGATAACCCAACGGGACCATGAAATGATCCAGACCATGTATACTACCATCCAAGCCCGTGTATGACAAGTCCGGGACGTCTCCACCTATAACATATCTTAGTATCTGGCTTCGAACCTCAGAATCTAACTTAAGTACAACAGGATCTAGTACACGTATATGATAGCCCCTACCAGAGTATATAATATGGATTTCTTGTAGGCCGAGATCGTCCCTTAGGGTGTCTGTGATCATGGCCACTATCTCCTTAGCCTGGTCAAGACATTTTTCGCATATGTTATCACATTTACATGGCCTTACTGGGATGTCCTTGGCGTCAACATCAAAGACCAGTTCCGATGATATCCAACCTTCACGTTTCCATGGCCTATCATATAATGCTACGGAAGAGTAGGCGGCATATGGAGCCCTATACCTTAGGAATTTTGTGAAGAGTTTTTCGTCACGGAAGAACCTGTACCTGTCACTGGGGCCCTGGCCTGTATGGTCGAATCCGAATTCTCTAAGGTGGATATTTTCCCTTATAAAATCTGGTATCTTTTCTATTCTCCATTCCCTTGTATAATATTTTTTTCTATCTTCGGGTGTTGCCTCTTGGAATATCCCTATCACCCTCTTCTTTTCTTTTTTGCCATCTTCTCTTGTTGTAGTATGTGAGGGGGTTTTGTATTTTTTCGCATAAACTGTCGGGTTTACATAATATTGGTAGGTGTATTTTTATCTTTTCACAGCTCATTGGCGTGTACCATTTAGTCTCCCCCTCATTTTCTAGGCTTGGTGTTTCATGTAATCCGAAGCCTAGTTTTGCTGTGATGTTAAGTTTTTCCTGGGGGTCGTCCTGGAATAGTGGTGGTCTGCAATTATCAGCAGCCTCATATATTATTGGCAGTATTTCATTTAAGGTTATACTAAGGGTTGGGTCGAAGTCTGAAACCTTGTGGGGTTTCCTCTCCTTGAAGACGGCAGGGTATAATCTTGCATAGGATAAAAACCCGGTTAGTAATAATACTATGGCGTCGTTCCTGTTACCGGCTTGGACGCCCTTTATGGTATTCTTTATACATGGTGGGAAGGCGTCAAAGTCTAGTTTGGAGGCTTTTAACGTTCCCGGGCTGGTTTTCCTTGGGATGAAGAATTCTCGACTTATCCTCTCCCTGATTTTCTCGGCTAATTCGGCTAGTATGGGGTGTGGTTCTATCTTCGCGGCCATCTCATGGATTTTATAAATGTATTCTTGGGTTTCTTGCATTATAAGTGCTGGTATGATATTTTCCCTTATGGATTTGACTATTTGTTGGGTTCTCCCAGTAGCTGACTTGTCTAGGATGACTTTACCATCTTTGAGGATTAGCTCGGTTAATTTTATCCTCTTATTTTCTAGAAGTTTTTCTAGTTTGGTCCAGTGTGGTGTTTCACTATCTAACATTTCCCCTAGTATCCCGGATATTACTCTCTCCCTTTCCCGATTTTCCATCCTCGAGAGTCTTTCTTTCACGATCTCGGCCTCTAATTCTATGAATATGCGGCTTTCCCTGGAATTTGGGTTGAATTTCGCCCCTATGGCCTGTGCGAGTATATGGAATGCTATAACATCAAATTCTGCTATTTCGGGGTTGAAAAGGAACCTATAATATCCTGGCTGATACCTTCGACGGCCCCTCTTTTCCAAGTACCATTCAATCCTTTTAAGCGAAAGTTCCCAGAGGCTTCCCGGTATCCTAGAATCATCATCAAGTCTCTGACCACGGGTATATTCTATGATACTAATGAGCCTTGCATCCTCTTCTATGATCTTGTCAAGATCTCCACTATCCCTTACAAGCTCTTTTGCCTCTTGTGAGAATGGGTTTATGAAAAACATCATATTATTAGTCTCCCCTTACCTCATAAATTTAGGTGCATCCCCCATTGTTAAGGGGAGGACCCCAAAAAAATATTCGATGTGGGATTTTTTTTATTGTCTTGATCGGTTGGTCTCCTTGGTCTGGTTGGTCTCATTTTGTATTATCGTCGTATTGTTTGTTACGGGGATTGCACGTTTTTGCAACCATACTGGTTGGAATGTGGGATCTCCTATGATGTTCATTTTCTCTTCTGGTGTTTTTATGATTTGCGGCGCTTCTATCCTTGGAACTTCCGCAAATAATACTATGGCTGATGCTGATCCGTAGGCTATTAGCGCTATCATTAATATGATGAATATTCTCCCAAGTTTTCCCGGGTTCAAATTTATCAAACCCCCAATATCTTCTTTTTTTAATCTATAAAATAAAGATAATGGCCGAGTGGAGATCCCATGGGGTTTTGGATTTAGATGGAAGGGGTTATATGTGAATGATTATAAGATTATTTTTTATGGGTTCTCGGTCTTTGAAGAGGGGATTTTTGAAAAAATGTGAGGAGTTTGGGATTGGCTTTGTGGGTTTCGCGCCAGTTGAAAGGTGGGAGGATCCTCCAAGGGAGCTTCCTCACAAGTTTTCTAGGTGGATGCCTGAGGAGTTCTATCCCCGGTCGATATACCCAGAGGTTGCTACTGTTATTGTGATAGGGTTCCCCATCCAGTTGCCTATATTGGAGACCGCACCATCTATCTATTATCATGAGTTATATAAGACTGTGAATTCTCTTTTGGATCTGCGGGCTTATGAACTTTCGGTTTTTTTAAATGAGGAGGGTTATCCTTCTATTTATCTGCCGAGGGATGGGTATGCTACGGTGGAAGTGTTGCTTGAGAAGCCCTTTGCTTTTTTCTCCCATAAGCATGCTGCTTATCTTGCGGGTTTAGGCTCTTTTGGCTTGAGTAATCTTCTTTTGACTCCGGAGTATGGGCCGAGGGTTAGGTTCACTTCAATATTCACGGGTGCTTCTATAGATCCTGACCCTTTAAAGGTTGATGATTTATGTACAAGGTGTCTTAGGTGTGTGAGGAGTTGTCCTGTGGGCGCCATACAAGTGAAGGGTGAGTTTCCGCCGCCTATAGATAAAAAACTTTGTGCTATGAGGAGTGCGGAGCTTTGGAGTAAACATAAATCGCCTTGTGGCATTTGTATCAAAGTTTGTCCTGTGGGTGAGGATAGGAAATTATTTGATCGAATGGATATGTCAATATATGATGGTGAGGGTCCGGTTGAGTATAGGCGGGCTTGGGATCATGTAAGAAGGTATGGGACACTTTAGATTTTATTTTTTTGGCATGGTCCGTAAGGTTTATATATGGTGTGTTTTCTAAAACAATATTGTCGGAAGAAGGCTTCCGGTTTCCGATAAGTTTTGGAGGGAAAAAATATGAACACACCCATAAACCCCGGCGACACAGCCTGGATACTAATATCAACAGGCCTAGTACTACTCATGACAGTACCAGGAGTAGCCCTATTCTATGGCGGACTAACAAAAAAAGAAAACGTACTAAACACAATGTTCATGTCCATCATAGCATTCGCAATAACAAGCATAATCTGGGTACTCTACGGCTACCCGCTAGCATTCGGCGGAGACATACACGGCATAATAGGCAACCCAACAAACATCCTCATGAACAATATCAACATTAACACCCCCGCAACACTTGCACCAACCATACCAGCCCTAATCTACATAGGATTCCAATTAACCTTCGCAGCCATCACCATAGCCCTAATATCAGGTGCAGTAGTAGAAAGGATGAAATTCTCAGCATGGACAGCATTCGTCATACTCTGGGTAAGTTTAGTATATGTACCAGTGGCACATTGGATATGGGGTGGGGGCTTCCTCGGCCAACTTGGCGCACTCGACTTCGCAGGTGGCACAGTAGTACACATAAACTCTGGTATAGCAGCACTAGCCCTAGTATACCTACTCGGTAAAAGAAAAGACACAAGACTCCTACCACACCATCTTGGATACTCAGTGATAGGCGCATCACTCCTATGGTTCGGCTGGTTCGGCTTTAACGCTGGCTCAGCCCTAGCAGCCAACGGCCTCGCAGCATCAGCATTCCTCGCAACGAACACGGCAACAGCAGCAGCTATGATATCATGGATAATCCTAGATTGCATTAAAACAGGCAAACCCACATTACTAGGCGCAATATCCGGTGCAATAGCAGGTCTAGTGGCCATAACACCAGCAGCAGGTTACGTGACAATACCAGCAGCCATAATAATAGGCCTAATCACAAGCATATTCTCATACCTTGCAATATCCAACCTAAAGCCAAAGCTTGGATATGATGATGCACTGGACGTGTTCGGTATACATGGAGTCTCAGGCCTCTGGGGTTCAATAGCAACAGGCCTATTCGCAGCCCCATTCGTAAATGAACTTGGAAAAGGCCTATTCTATGGCAACCCTGGACAATTACTCGTGCAAGTACTAGCAGTGGTAGTTGTAATGGCCTATTCATTCATAGTGACATTAATCATAGGTAAACTATTGGATGTGACGATTGGATTACGAGTATCAGAAAAAGAAGAAATAGAAGGACTTGACACAAACCTACATGAAGAGACAGGATACAGATTATAAAGGGGGAAGCAAATTGAAAGCTATAACCGCGATAATAAGACCCGAAAAACTTGAAAAAGTTAAAAATAACCTTGTTGAGGTAGGATGTTATGGTATGACCGTGACCGAAGTAAAAGGGCGTGGCAGACAACTTGGCATAAGAGAAAGCTATCGTGGAAAAGAATACCATATCGACCTATTACCTAAAACACGCCTTGACATAATAATAAACGATGATAAAGTCGAAGAAGTCGTGGACACCATAGTGAAAAGCGCCCAAACAGGTGATATCGGTGATGGTAAAATCTTCATATTACCAGTAGATGACGTGATAAGGATAAGAACAGGAGAAAGAGGAGAAAAAGCCGTTTAAATAACCCCCCATGGGGGATTATACTTTTTTAAAATGAAAGGGGGGGTTCACCATCCCCTTTCCTGTAATCTTTCAGAATCTGAAAGTTCACTTATTTCTATGCCTGGCATAGCCGCTCCCAGTCCCCTTGAAACCTCCAATAGGATATCTGGTTCATCGTAGTGTGCTGTTGCCTCTACTATAGCCTTTGCATAGGCTTCTGGATTCTCTGATTTGAATATCCCGGATCCTACAAACACGCCATCAGCGCCCAGTTGCATCATGAGAGCCGCATCTGCGGGTGTTGCAACACCACCAGCTGCAAAATTCACAACTGGTAATCTTCCAAGTTTAGCCGTCTCTCTTACTAGCTTGAGTGGGGCTTCTATTTTCCTCGCGAATTCCCAGAGTTCTTCTTCCTCCTTGTTTTTAACCTCCCTTATCTGTCCCATTATTATCCTCATGTGACGGACGGCCTCCACAATGTTACCAGTGCCTGCTTCGCCCTTTGTCCTGATCATAGCAGCCCCCTCGTCTATTCTCCGCAGAGCCTCCCCAAGGTTCCTCGCACCGCAAACAAAGGGTATCTTGAACTTCTTTTTATCAATGTGGAAGCGTTCATCTGCTGGGGTTAAAACTTCGCTTTCGTCTATCATGTCAACTCCAAGGGCCTCAAGTATCTGGGCCTCCACAAAATGGCCTATTCTAACCTTTGCCATAACTGGGATGGTCACCGCATCCATTATCTCCTCTATCTTGTTTGGGTCAGCCATCCTGGCAACCCCACCAGAGGATCTTATATCAGCGGGAACCTTCTCAAGGGCCATTACCGCGACCGCCCCAGCCTCCTCTGCTATAATTGCCTGTTCACTATCCACCACATCCATTATAACGCCGCCCTTGGTCATCTTTGCAAAACCTTTCTTGAGAACTTCAGTACCATGTAACATAAAATCTGACCCTCCCATTTTAGGAACATTCTCTGTGATAATAGGTTGACCTTGAAGGCATATAATATTATTCCCCACCATAGAATAGTATATCATAGAGGGTGAGGGAAACCTATATATAGAATCATCCCCCATAATACCGGGAATAGGAGTGATTATTTTGGTTGCGGAAACACTTACGGGTTCGATATTCTATTCTCATGTTATACCAGCTATCCTCGGATTTCTGAGCATAATCCTTATCTGTGATGGTATGATGGATGAGAACAAAAAACAAGTACTAGTAGGGGTAATCCTATTCTTCGGGGCGGGACTCCTACCCTTTATCATACTCCGCGCCGTATTAGGAGTCTAGGAGTTTGCCTTCTATTTTTTCCGTGGCCACCCATGAGGCGAACTCCCCAGCCTCCCCTGGGGGTCTTTTCTCCCTCATATGAATGTAGGCTGCCATGTATACGTCGCCTAGGCCTGTTGGGTCAAGGATCCTACTTGCAGGGACGGCTTTTATCCTCCATATTCTCCCATTAGAGTATATTATGGAGCCTCTCTCGCCACAAGTGATTATGGTCTCTGATGGTCCCATGGATCCTAAAAACATTGCAGCTTCTACAAGGTCGGGTTTGAAGATCCCGGCCTCTTCTTCGTCAAGGAACACTTTATCAACCATTCCAAGTATTCCCTTAATATTCTCTGGTGGCCTGAGGTATACTCTACCATCCTTTCCCCTTCTCAGATAACCTTGCAGGCCCAGATAGATATTATCCTGTTGGTTCGCTATAAATTCGAGTGTCTGGATTGGTATATCAGTTGGCACCAGAGGGTCTAGGATTATACCATCCCATTCATATTTGATCATGGGTTTTATGTCCTTTGCTGTGATCGGATTTTTTGCGAAATTTGATCTTTGCATCCTCTTTCCATGGTTGAAGTATCTGTTTTCAAATTCTAGCGTATTATCTCCCCAGAGGGGTATTATCATAGTCTCTTGGGGGAACTCATCCAAGAGTTTTTTATCCTCCCTTGAAAGGGTTATGATAGCTGCGTGTTCTATTCCAAGTTTTGAGAAGACCTTTGATTGGTAGTATACTGGCCCCCCTACCTTCAAGATCTCATTACCTTCTATGATGTTTTTGTCCTGGGTTACTGGGCCTATTAGCAGGTATCCCACTGTTGGTTCACCTTATGTATAATGGGATTTTTCCCTGGTGGAGTGCTGTGCCAGCAAGCACCTTTCTTATACCCATAGACAATAGTGTCCTTATATCCTGGACTCGTATACCCCCACCTGGGATTATGTCAAATTTTTCAAATTTTTTTATGAGTCCCCTGTTGATGCCTTGTTGGGTGCCGACCCTTGATAGGTCTAGTAGTATGAGTTCTCCCGGGTCTAATTGGATGAGCACATCCCTGAATTCTTCTAGTGTCATGTTAAGGTTTTTAGAATATAATTGGCCATTTTTTGTATCGACACTCACCACTATCCTTGACCTTGGGAAAACCTCAAAAATTTTTTCTAATTCGTTGATGTCCTTTAGGGTTTCTGTGGCGACTATCACCTGCCATGCTATCTTTAAACCAAATTCAAAACCTTTAAAGTCACGGACTCCGAAGTCTACCATTACAGGTATTAGGTGGTTTATCTCCTGGATAAGTTGGATGTTGGAGCCCTGGCCTGTGATGGCGTCAAGATCGGCTATGTATATTCTCCTTGCCCCGGCCCTTTTTAGGGATAATGCTATCTCCACGGGATTTGGGGATGTTGCGAATATGCTCTCTAGTGGCTTGTATTCTTCTCTTTTCCCGGATTTTCCTGTGACTGCTAATGAGCCCATCAAGTCCAAGACTGGTATGACTTCCATCATCTTAGGCTCCTTGTACCATGATGAGTTTACCTGTCTGGGGGTCCTGGTAGACTGTGCCTAATTGTACCATGCCCGAGCCGGATCCCGAGACAACCTCGGGGGTGGTGTTAAGTTCTTTCCCCTGTTGTATTTCAACTACCTGTTTAATGGCTTGCATGGCCGCTTGGCGTTCTTCCGGTGACATGCTAGAGAATACAACAGTTTGCATGTTCCATGAGATTACTAGGAAGATTAGGAAGCCCACTGAAAGTACTAGCATTGCATCTACTATGTTGGCCGATCCTGCCATGGGGTCCTCCTCATTTTGGCCTCCAAGCAGCCTCCGCCGTCGTCGGCGTAGCATCCTTCATCACCTCTAGTATTGTCTCTGCTAATGCTTCAAGATTGGAGAGGTATTCTTCATACCATCTTCTTCTTATCTTGGATATGACATATGATATTCCCCCTGCTGCGAGGCCCACGACTGTGGTGTCAAAGGCCACGATTATCGCCTGTGCTAGTGTTTGTATGTCTCCTGCTCCGAGGGCTGCTAGTCCCGGGCCCATGGGTATGAGTGTTCCCATCAGTCCTAGTGTGGGTCCGAGTCTTGTTATTATATCAGTTTTTTCTAGGCTTTTGGCGATTTTTAGTTCTTCTGCTTCTATTAGTTTCCTTGCAAGGGCTTCTCTCGTATTTGGGCTCAAGTTCGTTGTTTTCGCGATTTCTGTGAGGATCCTTTTTTGGCTTTCAGGGATCTTTAGGGGTTCTATTATCTCTGTTATCTTTTCTGGGTTGCCCGGGTTTGACATTGAGAATATGGCATTTTTTATTTCATTTACTTCTATTTTTATCCTGTTGGAGTATTCTGAGAGCAGACCGCCCAGTGATATTATAGCATAGCCCATGAATAGTAGCAGTCCAACTATGACTGGTATGAGCAGGCTTTGGGAGACTACGTGGAGGGCTGCGCTTAATATTTCACTGCCTGGTACTGCGACCATGGTATATCACCTCAATTTAATCTATTAGTGTGCTATTTTTCCTGTTTATGAACATTCCAAATCCTATAAGGAGTATGGCGCCTATTATGGCATATGCTAGCGTTTGGGGGTTTGGGATTGTGATAGGGCTCATTTTCGAGGATAGTACAGTGTTTATGTTGGGCAAGACTATGGCTGATGCTAGGAAGTATAAGCCCGCGAATAACATGAAATTACCCAATAGTATCGGATATGGTCTTTTGGATGCCCTTGCTATGATCTTTGACGTGAAGTAGAATATTCCTATGAATATTCCCAGTAGTATCGCGGCGTATTTTCCTATTGTAAGGGCTGTGGCACCTATCAATGGTGCTATTAATATTATGCTGAGGGTTACGGCTCCGAAACAGCATGGGCATGGAGCTATCATCGCCAAGCAAGTGGTTGTGGCTGTGTTCTTTTGATGTTGTTTCCATTCTTTGATAGTGTAGGCTCCAGCCACTATTAGAATAGTTGCCATTACTATTGTCATTATGGACGCATATTCTGTGAAATATTGGTGTAATGTTTCCATGTAGGGGTTTGCCAAGGCTGAGAGTCCTAGTATCCCGGCTGCATAGGCTATTGCTATGGCCGCCGCCTTTTTCTTGGAAAGTCCCGCCAGTCCCATTGCTAGTCCTATTTTGGCGCCGAATAATAATATGACTGATAATATTCCTGCTTCCCATAGGATGTTTGCAAGATCCAATTTCTTCACCCTTTTCTGATTATATAATATTTAATATATAAATTGTATTATTACTATATTGGTTGATCAAGACCCCATAGTAATAACCATTTTTTTGTGCGAAACAAAGGAGATCATGGAGGTGCGAATATTAAAGAATTCATTATAAAAACGCAAAAGGGCCTAGAAGGAATCGCAGCATCCTACCTGCAGGAAAAACTCGAAGACGCGGACATTTGGATAACACCAGAAGGCTACTCGGGTCTAATCATCCTAAAAACATCAGATGACAAGGCTGTGGAAAAACTCAGAAGCATCCCAGAAATAGAAAGAACAATCCCAATACACTACAAAACAAAATCCAGAATAGAGAAAATCCTAGAAAAGGCGGAGAAGATAGCAGAGCATATAAAAGAGGGTGAAACATTCGCAATTAAAACAAAAAGAAGAGGAAAACATAACTTCACAAGCCTCCAAATAAACAAGAAACTCGGAGAAAAAATACTACAACTAACAAACGCCACAGTAAACCTCAACCTCCCAGACAAGATAATAAAAGTCGAAATAATCGGAGAAAACACTTACATATCCATCAAAAAAGGCAAAAAATGGAAAAAATACACACCAGAAAAAGAAAACGCGAGAAAACTATTCCACAAAACAACAATAATACAAATGCCATACTGGGGCAAACCACAAATAGCCAAAAAATTCGGAGAAAAAATAGGAAGAGCAGCCCAAGCCTACGAAGTCAAAGAACTCATAATAGCCCCAAAAGAGAAAATGAACGCCGAAGAATTGGCAGAATTCATAAAAGGCGTGAAAAAAGGGCAAAAATCAAGATATATGATACAAAAGAAAGCATACCCATGGCCCACAAAAGAAGTCCCAATAAGCCTATGGGACCTCTACCAGGCAACAAGAGACAAAAAAAGGAAAAAAAGGACAATAATAATGACAGACCCCACCGGGAAGCCAATAAACACGATAAAAGAAAACCTGAAAAAAGACCTGAGAAAATCAAAAGAAATAATCATACTCATAGGATCAAGAGAAGGAATACCCAGAGGACTATTCAAATTCGCAGACTACATAATAGACCTCACACCATACATAACATTCGCCACAGAACACGCAATACCAGCAACACTCACAACACTCTACCAACTCTACCAAAAAAAAGGAAAGAAAAAATAGGATAAAAACTTAGACCCTACCACGGCCACCAAAGAAATATCCCACACCAACAAGAACCACGAGGACTAATACACCCACGATCGCATATACTGGCAAACCAGCGCTTGCACCAGACATTCCACCAACTTTACTCACTTCATAGGCTCTACCAGATGACCTTGGACCTGCACCCCCAGCCGCGGCAACTCCTTGGGCACTTCCAGCTCCTGAACCGGTTTGTCCACCTGCCCGTCCTTGACCACCAGTATAACCGGGACTCACACCAGGCTGTGATGCCGTCCCAGGACTTGGTTGTCCTGGGGTGCCCGGCACACCTGGTTGTCCGGGAATACCTGGGGATCCTGTAGGTGCAAAGGCACTGTTTTGTGTAGCACCATAAATTTTCGCTTTAACCTGACTTAAAAGGTTAGGATTCACATAACCCATAGCCCACTGTATCATAGCAATATTACCGCAGCTACAGTCACAACAAGAAACACCATACTCTGAAATCGTCGAAGCCCACATATTACTTATACTCCTAAGAGTATTCTCATCAACTTTCCAGTAACCCAAATAGATGAGGTTTAGCATGGTACCAGTAGCACTTATCATAGCATATGCTCTGTTACCAGTTGAAAGCCAGGCCGTAGTTCCAATACCATAACTGTCTTTGAGGTATACATTGTAGGTTGTCTGCCATAATGAATTGTAAAACTCCTGTGAGGAACCTACTGGACTAGTGTATGTGGAGCGTGTAATCGTCCATCCCACAAGGTTAGATATAAATTTCCTGCTGATGTATCTGCCAGTGGGGTCGCTTTGCATCATACCCTTGATCCATTCAGGGTTGAAATAACGGCTTGCAGCCTCTTGACTTATGAAATTTTCAATCGTCAAAGCCCGTGGGGTGGCCCTGTTCCCATAACTTAGAACATACATTGCTGGTGCGCGACCGTTCACTCTTTCTATGGCGAGTGAAAGTCCACCCCAGTAATCAAAGAAGTCGTCATTGTCCAGTACGCCGTAGAGGTTGGTGTTTCTGCTCGTGTATACTGCTCCGACACCTGTGAGCGCCCTCTTGAAGACTAGGGGATTGGATGCACCCCAATAATTACTTGAGTATATGTTGCCCATTCTGTTAAGGTAGAAGTCTGCAAGTTGCATTCTGTCCTCCCATGTCCAACTTAACTGTATGCTCTTGGATATTCCTGCCCCGTAATCGTTCTCTGGGGGAGCGAATATTCTTGAGATTGCATACTCTCCAGCGAGCTCTGGTGTCATGTTAAGTGACATGTAATATTCAAAGTCTTCAACCCAATGTTTAGCCACATAATTGTAATCTAATGGCTCGTCACCGATACCATAGAATCCAACTGGCCCCAGTACATAATCCAGTGCCTTTTCTATCTTGTCTCCGTATTTTTGTTTGAGCGTCTGATTATCCAGGATCGTATAGTAGGATCTTGCCAGGGCTATTCTGAACGCCTTATCTAGTAGTCCGGCTTGTCTGCTGTAAAGATCCCTGAATAGGCCTGTTGTTATAACTACCACGTCGATCCTTTTTTTCTCCCAACCCTCTGGACGTATTAGGTCTTTAAGTTCTACATATTTCGGCATCTCCTTGAGTTTAGCGCCTCCTACACCAGCACTTGGAGAATCTGACCAGTCAGGTTCCATTCCAAGCAATACTAGTACCATTGATACTAGCGCGGCGTCATCGCGTGCTGTTTCTGTGCAGAATATCCCAACAGCTATTTTCTCCACAGTATCATTGAGGTTTTGCAATGTTAATAATGCGAGGGTTTTACCATATTCAAATGAGCTCCTCGTGGGTATCTCCGCTGCTTGATCCTGGAAGAAATTCCTACCAGTTGGCAGGGCGTCAGGGTTGCTCACTGGATCGTTACCAGCCCCTGGTGGGATATAACCACAATTTAGAGCATCTAATAGAGCTTCTATTTCAGCATCTATACTCTCATACACCCTCGTCGCATACTCCTGGGCTAACTCTAACGCCCTTTTCAGTCCGGCTGTTGGTGTGCTAGTTAGATTATCGAGTGTAGCATTCAAGCCATTTGTGATAACACTTTTCACAATCTCAATACACTTTTCCTGCACTTGCCCCTTTTGTATGCTGGTAAGGTTCTCATAAGATTTTCTATAGAACAAGAGGGCTACTTCATCATATAATGTTGTCTCTTCTGTGGCAGAAACTTGGAATGGCACTGAAAGTATTGAGGAGACAAGCATCGCCACCTCATCTTCTGTCCAATTCTTGCCAATAGCATGTAAACCATAAGGATACAATGTATCCTGGATTTGTCCCAAGTAATCCTCTATTGTCTCAACCAGCTTATCCCCATCCAATTTGTTGAGTGACACCCCCATTGTCATTTCTATGAGTTGTGTGAGATTATTCTCCTCTATTGTTTTCCTTATATTAGTGATTATCTCCGCCTTTGTTGATTCATCAGCACCATCATATTGGCCTACAAGAGCTGCTAATCTGGCATACCCACCATATAATCCCGTGAATGTTAATGGTGGTGTTAAGTGGTCTATTATCACTGCTGATCCTCTCCTCTTAGCCTGGATACCCTCTGCGAGTCCATCGACTATATAATAATAGATTTGGGGAGTGGCGCCTGTAACAACCTCTGGGAAGTCATAGGATGCTAACAGAACCTCTTTGCCGGGGAGCCACTCATAGGTGGCGTGTCTTCCAAGATGGACCATCGCATCAGTATTCTCTTGTAAATAGGCGTAAACTGCAAGGTACTGGTGTGGCGGGGCAACCACCATACTATGATAGAGCTTGTTAACATCCCCTTCCCATCCACGCTGAGGCTCTGGGCAAATGAAAATGTTACCAAACCATATCCCAGGGATTACGAAATACTTTGTACCATTCTTTTCTACCGTCATTATATCGCCGGGTGGTTGACCCCAACCAGACAAGCCACTAATGTTAAGTGCAAAAAACTGCCTCTTATATTCTAAAAACTCATTATAGTATCTTAGATCACCTGATAGGATATAGTTCTTGAGCGAGGCCACTATCTTATCCAGTAGGGGTATAGCCATACTTGTCTTGTTTTCTGGCAACAATGATACTATCCCATTGTACCATGAGTCTATACGGTCTTCCATACCTGTTGTATAATCTAATTCTATTGCCCTTTTGCATAACTCTCCAATATATCCTACAGGTCCCTCAATGACCTGGATCCTTGTAAGCTCGTCAAGTTTGGAGAACCATTCCATGTACTTGTCCACTGGGTAAAGTATTGCACCGTTCTCTACGAGTTTTTCAAGTTCTCCAGGGGCCCATGGGGCTACATTGATAGCCTTTCCTAATATCATATTATGGAGTATTGTCGTATTAGCGGGTATGCCCTCTACAGTGTACCCCTTTTCTTTTAGGATGTTGAGGAGGTTATAGATGCTCGTTATAACATCAAGGTAACTTGAGCCGATATTGTCCTTCCCTGGCGGATAATTATAGTAGATTAATGCCACTTTCTTTTCATTATTTGGCAGCCTTTTCAGGTTAACCCAGCCCTTTATTGTGTCTGCAAGGTGCTCAATATTCGCCGGTATTATCTTATAGAGGCTATAGGATAATCCAGTGTCCGGGTCTGTGACGGGCTCCGAATTGGTGGCCACAATCGTCGGATCTATGATCCCCTGAGCTTCAGGAACTGCTATGTGCCACCATCTATCGCCTGTAAGCTGCCTTAATCCTAGTGTGCTGAGCTCCCATTGTTCTGCGAATAAATAATCAGAGTGCAAGGCCTTGAATACTGGGACATTTATAAGCTCAAAGAATCGTGTAGTGCCTGAGAAGTAGTCACCGCCCAGACCATAAGCTGGCATACTTATTATAGCATCAACATATACCTTATACTTTGATAGGTTTTCGAAGAAGCTTTCAACATCGGGGGCGTCCGTGAATGACTCCACCATGACCTTCAATTGTTCTGGAGTGGCCCCATATGCCACTACCGGTATTACGTTAAATCCCCTGGCCTCTAGTGCATCGATGAGCGCATAATATGGTTGTAGCTTCTGGCTGTCCACGTACAATTTGCTCTCGAGGAGTCCTATGCAACCCGTGGCGTTTGCCTTGAAATACTTATTAGCGTATTCTGCAAGGTTTTCGTACCATCCATGTCGATATATCCCGTAGGGTTTTTCGCCGCTGACCGCCCATGTTGGCGGCTTCCAGTAGCCAGTGTCCGGTACTCCTATCAGGTTGAGGGCCCAGACGATCTGGTTGACAAATGCGTTCTTATTATTGATGTCCTTGTAGACTACTGCCATATTATACTCTGATGGGAATATGCTGGTAACATTAGAGGATGAGGTGTAATTTAATACCTTCTCGAAGTTGGTGCCCTTTTTCGTGTTATGATAATAGTCGATCAAGAGCTCATCTGGGATGTTAGAGAGGATGTATTCTCCTTTAATGTTTAAATATTTCATCAGGCTTGTATACGCTGGATTATAGACTATTGCAGGTTCTAGTATTAGAAATATGCCACTTGTCTTGTTGGTTATATGCGGGTGTGTGGAGAGCAGCCTTTGTAGGCGCTGAGATGCGCTGTCACTAAGATATTCCCCGATGAATATGTCACAGGCTGATAGGAGTTGCAGTAGTTCGTCGTCTGACATTCGAGATAATTGTTCACAGCTTCTGATTTGTATCTGAACCTTTTCCCTTATAGGAGCATATCCAAGAACGTTGCTATCATGAGCCGCCTGGTTGATGACTATAGCTTGCCCCTCATCGCTTATAATGAAAACTAGGATATTACCGCTCTTTTTAACTGTACAGGATCTGGTGAAATTGTTGTTTGTCTCGTTGATTTCTTGTATTCTGTTTTCTGGGTCTATGATGAGTTGTAGTGTGTGGGCGCCTACCGTCGTCGGAGTCCAATTAAAACTTATAGTAGTTGTCTGCCCACTAGCAAGCACAGGAATAACACAACTATCAACTTTCACACCATTATCAAGGAAATCAACCCTAACCTGACTCGCATTTACTGGGCCGATATTTGATATCCGCGCAGTAAACGTGTATGTCTCATTAACTATAAAATCAGCAACTAAATCAACACCTTTACATATGAGGTCAGGAAATGGCTGATTAACCGTTAAGGACAATGTTATGTTATTGTTTGTCTCGTTGATTTCTTGTATTCTGTTTTCTGGGTCTATGATGAGTTGTAGTGTGTGGGCGCCTACCGTCGTCGGAGTCCAATTAAAACTTATAGTAGTTGTCTGCCCACTAGCA
>Ga0116168_1000750_pt1 | contig 29866 bp, 21 predicted proteins | sample AD_UKC129_MetaG_FD_89795 | JGI IMG/M metagenome (GOLD analysis project Ga0116168, IMG submission 89795) | Active sludge microbial communities of municipal wastewater-treating anaerobic digesters from Canada - AD_UKC129_MetaG | ecosystem: Engineered > Bioreactor > Anaerobic > Digestate | place...
ATACATAGAAAATCAAAAAACAAAATACAAGTTCCTGGGAAACTTAAAAGGTTAATTGAACTTATAAATGCAAAAATTTGGTCTGGTTTGGATATTGATTTTTTATCGTTTGATATTTCATAATCATATTTTAATTTCTAAAGAAAAAGTTGTTGTATGTATCGGGGCATAGATAGCACCTTATTAATGCTTTATGTGTTTAGTGTATCATTTAATGCAATATCAATCACACACTAAGCACAGTGTTATCTATGTCTTCTAATTATTCAATTTGGTATTCTTTGACGCTTTTTTATATTTTGTTTTTAAATTGGGTATAAAGGAAAACTCGTTGCATGAGGCGAATTATATCTATACTCTTAAAAGTCGGTGTTACAATCGGTCTTTTTGTGCTTCTTTTCTGGCCTGAAGTTTTTGGTTTACCACCGGATACATTTGGTGGAGTAAAACCTGGCGCTCTTATTAATGAGATTAGGTCTTTACATCTATCGCATGCGTTGCCATGGATTTTGTTTGCTTTATTTATACGCCTTGCTGGGATTATGAGTGGTGTTGTCCGATGGAAAATTTTGTTAAATGGGCAGAATTTATACATGCCGTTTGCTTATATGACTCAAAGTTGGTTTATAGGCAGGACTATTGGCATTTTCCTTCCCAGCACTATCGGTTTAGATGGTTATCGTTTATATGATTCTGTAAGATATACAGGAGATGTAATCCGTTGTGCGACCGTTATATTTATTGAAAAGATTATAGGTTTTATATCACTGACAACGCTTGTGTTTTTGACTTTCCCTCTTGGGTTTCGTTTATTACGGTTTAATACCCTATTTCTCTTGGTTATCTTGATGGTATTGGGATTTGCGGTGCTCTTTTTCTTATCTCTATTGCTTCAGCCTTATATTATTCAGGTTATTTTGTATGCTATCCCAATGCCGGGAAAGATAAAAAATATCTTGAATCGTTTAGGGAGTTCGGCGACTGCTTATGCGGGACATCGGAGATATTTATTGCTGGCGATATTATGTGGTTTATTTGTGCATTTAAGCGCCTGTCTTATGTATTTTGGCACAATGATGGCGTTGCGTTCAGAAAAAACCAGTTTATGGGATGTGTTGTTTGCAAGTCCGTTGATGATTTATGGGACTGTTTTAGGACCTTCGGTCGGTGGCGAAGGAATTCGTGAGATTGTTTTTGCCACATTATTAGGGGGGAAAGAAAACACCTTGAAGGTTGTTGCTTTTGCTCATTTAGGCTGGTGGGTGGGTGATGTTGTTCCTTTCCTTATTGGTCTGCCTTTCCTTATTCTGCGGAAACGACCCCAAAAAGAAGAAGTGCAAAAACAGATGACCCATATCCAATCGCAGACTGCTATAACAGAAGGTTTGCAACAACCATTGAATCCCCAGGAATTGATGGCTATACGAAATCAAATTTTTTATAATCTGTTTTACGGGTTAATCGGTGGTTTTTCAGCAGGAGCATTTTGTGGACTTGCGGAATCTTTCTGGATAATATATAAATTCCCAAACCTTCATGACTATCAAATGGTATGGTGGGGACCTTTGATGTATGGGATAAGCTGTGCGGGCATCGGATTATGTGTTGGGGTTTTTATGGGTGCCTGGTTCCCTCTATTGATTAAGAAATTCCCCTCTTCCCTTTTTATATATGTGCTGTCCATAGTTGCAACATTGTTATCCACAGGAATTGTTCTTGTCCTCTGGCGATATTGGCGGGATATTTTGTTCCAGAAACCTGTTCCATATCAGGCGTTTCTGCCATTAAGTTGTTACTATGTAGGAATGATACTTATTTTCTCTGCTATATTTTATGTTGTCTTATTTTATATATCTCTCATATCGAAAAGGTTCTTTTGGGGCGTAGTTCTTTTGTTGCTCTTCTTGCCGTTTCTTTTAGGTGCATGCTATATACCTATTACTCAATCAGGGGAAAAAAAAGAAAATTTGGTTTCGCTTGCGGATGCCTATCCCAATTCACCCAATATAATTCTTATTATTGCGGATGCACTTCGAGCCGATTACTTGCCCGCATATAATCCAGATATTGAAACAAAGACCCCCGAGTTGGATAAATTTATAGAAAAATCTATTTTATTTAAAGATTGTAGTTCTCAAGCTCCATGGACAAAACCGGCATTTGCTTCTATTTATACAGGGGCTATCCCTTTACAGCATCAAGCAACAACTAAAAATGCCTCTATTAATGCGGATTTGCCTACCGTTGCAGAAGTCCTTTCTAAAAAGGGTTATCTTACCAAAGGGTTCGCAAACAATCCCAATGTTCATTCTTTGTTTGGTTTTAATAAGGGGTTTGTTGAATATACAGAATTGCAACCGAAACGGGTATTTTTTGCGGGCGATTCCAGTGCCAAGTTAACGATTTACGAAATATTACGGCGTGTTTATGGAAAAATTTTGTCTATTCTTTTGAAGATTTTAAATAAAGCGCCGGATGTCCGCGAGTATTATCAGCCTGCAGAGGTTGTAACATCTGAAGCGATACGATGGATAGATAATCGCCCCTATAAAGACCACCCCTTCTATTTAGTTCTTCACTATATGGATAGTCATGACCCCTATTTTCATTTAGGGAAAAATACCTTTTATTCGCGGGCTTTATTAGGCAATACTCCGAAAAGCCATTTAACCCCTTTAATGCGAGACGCCTACATTGCAGAGATTGAGTATCTTGATGAATATTTCGGAAAGTTCTTGAATGAACTTGAGAAACGGGGGCTGTTGACGAATTCTTATATCATTTTTACCGCTGACCATGGAGAAGAATTTGAAGACCATCAAGATTGGTGGCACGGTTTCACCCTGTATCAGGAAATGCTTCATGTGCCGTTGATAATAAAAGTTCCTGATAGGTACGCCGGGGAGAATAATACCCATCAAAAAGTTGAGGATTTAGTTCGCCATATTGATTTGTCGGCAACGCTAACAGCCATAGCCGATGCACCTCAACCCGAAACATTTACAGGCAGACCTTTGTTATCTAAGGATGGGCAACTTATAAAGCATGAAGAAGCCGTCATTGCATGGGCAGAGAATGAAACGGAAGGGCAAATTATGCAATCGATAAGAAATAAAGAACAAAAACTCATTCTCGCCAATCCGGACAATCCCCGTGGTTTTAAACCCGAAGAACTTTATGATTTATCAAAAGACCCGAAAGAGAAAGAGAATTTGTCCACCCGTGATAATTATATAACTGTAAAACAAAATCTACTGCAATTGATGGATATAGTGAAAGAAAACAAAAAAGAACAAACCGATAATAAGTCATCAGAGCAAGTAAACTTACCTCCTGAATTAGTTGAACAATTAAAAGCCACGGGATATATGCAATAAAAAACTTTTCGGATTATTCTTATACTTTTGCTATAAATATTTCTATATTTTTGATATAATTTCCTTACAGAAATTTAGCGATTGTTTTCGTTGAAAATGTATTTCATAGGAGTTGCTATCTTTTTGCGAAACTAATATCTTTTATATCAAGTCTATCTATTCCCAGTTTTGAAAGATTATTTTGCAATAGAGGATTTTTTATGTATCGAGATTTACCCGTTTTTTTGAAACTATTTTTCTCTCTGGTAATTGTAGTTATCGGTTATCTAATACTGTATGAAATATTTCTTTTGGGAGCAAAGTTGATTAATGACCCTATTGACGAGGCGATTTTATTAGCACTACAACCTGACCATTATATCCCTGTTCTGGATGAAATTATGGTCTTTTTGACCCATTTTTCTGTTTACCTTTTCTCAATTACAACGATTTCCTGGCAGATAACGAATTTAATTGTTCGAAAAAATAAAACTGCTATCAAAGTTGCCGGATATGTGTGGAAAGTTTTTGCCGTTGTTTTAGGAATATATCATTTATGTGGATTGTGGATTTCCTCTCATGGGATATTTTGGTGGCAACCTCACGAATATCGAAGCGTTTTTATTATTTTAAGTATCGTTTCATTCCTCGTTTTCTGGTTTGGTTCCAAGACATGGGAAAAATGGGATTATTTGGAGCGAAAAAAATGGAGTCGAATTTTCTGGATAACCCTTATCAGCGTATTCTTCACCAATTATTTAGGTGAAAATAATATAAAAAGGACTGTGGGTAGACCGCGCCCGTTGCATGAGAAATATGAACCCTGGAACAAGCAGGTTCGTGTTATAAAGGATGAAGTGGTAAAAGGTTCGCCATCGTATATTTCGGGTCATGCTTCTTCTTTATTTGCACTACTTACTCCCGCAATATGGGCTGCTCGTAAAAAATGGGCAAAAGGGGCACTGGTCTCATGGGCAGGTGTTCATGCTTATACGCGTATCTATACCGCTGCACATTTTCCTTATTGCTCCTTAATGGGTTCTTTATTTGGATTTCTTATAGGGACACTTACTTATTGGTCGTTTTGGTGGTGTTTAGTGCCTGTGGAGAAATCTTCACTACCTGCTCCCCAGGTAAAGAGAAATACTGTATAGAAGATGTATTCCATTCAAACCGTCTTTGTAGTTTCTCTGGCATTTTCCCTGGGTGTGTTGCCATACTCGCTATAGCAAAGATTAACGCAAGAACAGGCACTATCAGTAAACTTAATAACACCCATTTATATCCCTGCACAGGTTTTACACACGAATGAAAAGCAGGTATAGGGAAGTTTTTCTGGATGCTCCAGATACTTAAAAGTATCATAAGAAATAAGAAAAAAGCATGAATTCTCACAGGTGAAATACTTGCTTTAGGTATCATCATCAACATTTGTGTAATCCAGCCATTGCTCCATATCGTCCAGAGCCATAAGAATTGCATTTGCCAGTAAGATGTATTTTCGGTCTCTTTTTCCTTGACCCATTTCCAATAAATAATAATAGAGATTAAAGTTAGAGCAATACCGCGTAACATCACATTAAAATAGGGGTCCAACCCAAGCGTATCACTTCGCACCAAAATACTGTTTTCCTCGAACCGTTCCAGTAAATTGTTAAGGGTGAGCAAAGGAACAAAGGAAAGAATAATAAACACGGCTATAATGTAGAAGAAGGGTGAAATATCCATAATCGGACGGTCTTCATCATATTCGCGAAAAACAGCATAAGCAATACCCATTCCCATAATAAAGCCGAAGGATATTTCCATCACTTTCCACCAGTCAAATTCCGGACCTAAAAACCTTCCTGCAACTTGTAGTAATTCCCCAAACATAAAACCAACTGCACCGGCAAGAAAACCTCTTAGCACCAATCTACATGTTTTATGTTCTTTTTGGAATAAATTAATAACAAATAGAGCCACAACAGCACCTAAAACTAAAGCCCAATTTTCTACGCGTGGCGGTGTCATTAAAAGTTTGAAGACTTTGATTAGAATAAAATAAAAAACCTGGGCACTGATGTATAAAGTTATTAAAAAGAAAATCCAGAAGGGCAAACTTTTTCGTTTATCGGACAAGACCATCCCTAAGATACCCGAACAAAAAGCCCCCCATAACCCGCCAACAACCGCTAAAGAAAGATAACCGTAAGTAACATTCAACAAATCAATCCCATGAGTATAGCCAATCAGAATGCCATAACTCTGAATACCTCCTAAAGACATCCCTAAAGCACCGGCAGCACCTATAACAGGGACTTTTTCCTGCCAGTGTTTTTTACCACTGGCAATAACAATTGCTAAACCTAAAAGAGCACCGGGAATTAAGGCTCCTTGTTCACCACCAATTTCACCACGCAAACCCCAACCTAATGCCACAGCCAATCCGACAAAAAGAATATTCATACTTTTCCCTTTCCCATGAAATAACAATATTATGAGGTGTTGTATGCAATATTTCTAATTTAATTTTGCTTGTTCTCAGGAGAAATTTTAGTAATAATGCGTTCGGATTGTTGCTGAGGTCCATCCGTATGATAAATCACCTGCCCTGCTATACTCTTATCGTCTGTGGCTCCATTTTGAACGGTTACCTGATAGGTAATGGTAAAAGGAAACGGTGGAACAGAGGGCCAGACAAAGTTTAATGTGCCTGTATCCCCTTTTTTAGGGGCAATAGGCGGGGCTGGTCCTTCAACTATTTGTTCAAACTGAATTTGTGAAGGAAGATTTACAACTAAAGCAAGGGCAGTTACGGGCTTTTGTCCAGAAAAGTTAATCGTGGCTTTCACTTCTAAAGGACTATTGGGTGTATATTTTTCAGGTGTAATTATCTGCATCAGGGTTATCTTTTCTTCTTCTTTCTTAACCGCTAATGGTTTGGGAGGCTGAGCCGAAGGAGCATTTTCTGGGGACGATGGAGCATCGGGTTGCATCTCCTCTGATTTTCCGGATGGAGATTGGTCTGTTGAAGGGGCCGTTGTAGGGGATTTTTCGCGGGAAGAGACTACTGGGGATTTAATTACATCTGTTCGTAATTCACCTGCATCTGCACGATAGAGTGTTTGTCCCTGAATTTCTACGACATCTTTAAAATCATTAGGCACACGAACTCTATATGTAAAGGATGTAGGAAAGGCAGGAATGTTAAACCATGCAAATTCTAACAGGGGTGTTCTCCCTGGGGGCGGAACTAAATCCGGTCTTGTCCCTTCTACTACTGTATCAAACACCCAACCTGACGGGAGTAATTCCTGAATACCTAATGCACGAATTGTTTTTGTTCCTTCTTTCTCCAGTGTAATAGTAATATCTAAAGTGCTTCCCGGTTGTGCCGCACCACCACCTGCAATCTCTCGTATCATTTTAATCAAAGCATCGGGTTCGGTCAAAGCAGGCTGAAATGTTATCCCTTCGACTTTGAGAGGAGGTGTGCGAGGTTGGATTGTTTTTGGCGTTACGGGGGGTTGTTTCGGGATATTTGCCGTAGTGGAAGGGGTTGTTTGAGACACATAGGGCCTTGCAGGGGTTGGATTTTTAGATGCCACAAAAATAATATATCCTGCGGAGAAAATTAAAGCAATGATAAGTGTTAAAACAAAACCTATAATTGTTGAGCGTTCCATGTTTGATACCTCTATCTTTTAAGTAATATTAGAAACAAATACCTCTTTATATGGGTATTATTCTACAAGTATATAAATTTTCAATTGGAATATGCGAATTTATCAGCGTATAGAGGTAGAGGGAACGAGAGACTGGTATCCATTGTGCATCATCAGATGGTCTAATAGGATACACGCTAAGAAGGCTTCAGCAACAGGCCAAACGCGAGCCACAATAGTCGGGTCTCTCCGTGTTACTGCTTTGAGCGTTGCATTTTCCATACTTACTTTATCAATAGTTTCCTGGTCTTTGGCAATGGTAGGAGTAGGTTTCACAGCAATCCTTGCAATAATAGGTTGACCTGTAGCAAGTCCACCTGTAATCCCACCTGCGTTATTGGATTTAAATATTACTTTTCCATTCTCAGCTCGCATCTGGTCATTGCATTCCGAACCTTTCATATCTTTCACCGCATAACCGGCACCTACTTCTACGGCTTTTACAGCACCGATACTCAACATTCTGCCTATTTCTCCGTCCAATTTGCGGAATACCGGTTCTCCCAGCCCTACCGGGACACCGGTTGCAACGACTTCAACCAAACCTCCACTGGAATCGCCTTCATCACGAATTTTGATAATTTGTTTTTCCATTTCAAATGCGGCATCCGTATCCGGACAATTCATAGTAAAATGGATACCATATTCTTCGCGAATTTTCTGAAAATCTACAATGGGAGCCTGCTCTCGAATTTCAAGAAGTTTGCGTTCTAATTCTGCAATAACCGCCATCTTATGCAGGAACCGCATTTCCGGGGTAATTCTTCCTTCTGTGAAAACCCAACGGTAAATGGGGTCATATTCCCGACGCACAGCACGGAAGGTATCCACTTTTTTCTTGGCTTCATCCAGAGGCACATCGCTGGCTTTTACTCCTGCTGCTTCTTTTACATAGGCGAACACTTCAATTCCGTGTTGTTTCAATACTTTTCTGGCAACAGCTCCTGCGGCAACAATGGTTGATGTATATCTCCCGCTGAAAAAGCCCGCCCCGATAGCATCGTCCCAGATGCCATATTTAACAAAAGAGGTATAAGAGGCATGACCGGGACGTGGGGTGCGATTGGTTACCTGATATTGTTCTATGTGTTCCATGTGGCGGTCAACATTGGGGATTAAAATGACCAGAGGCGTTCCATTGGTGTAACCTGCATTCTGAAAACCCGGCATGGTATCTGCAGCATTTACTCCACTGTATATAACGGGGACATCGGCTTCACGACGCGGTGATGCCAATTCACTTTGTCCGGGTTTACGAGTCAGCAGAGATTCGTAAATTTCGCTTTCGGTTAAATAGTAGCCTGGTGGAACACCTTGTATAAATGTTGTTAGTCCCTCTTGATAACTACCTCCTGCTACGGAAACCTGAAACATACTACCCAGTGTGCAACCTAACATTGTTTTTCTCCTTATGTTTTTTTGTTTTAATTTTTTGAATTTAATATTTATTTTCTAAAAATTTCCAGAAGTTCCCTCCGAGATAGTTGGCAACATCTCTTTTAATTTCATTTTCTGTTAATTTCCAGCCGGTTGCAAGAATTTTTGAATATTGTTCGGTAAATACTTTTATTAATACCTCCCGTGTATGTTCCCATTTATAGATGACCTGTTCCAGCACACGAGCATCGGAATGCTGTGGAATGAAAGTAGTGCCTAAAAGTTCTACCCTCATCGAAGTGATTTCCTCAATTAGACTGGGATTGTTCAAAAACCACCAACAGCCAAAAGGCAAAAGATTTCTAAATTTTCTCGCAGTAACACATGCAGAATGAATATTCTCTCGCGAAAGCATGGTAAACATAAATTTGTTTTGCGGATATTTTTCACATAGGTTTTCAATAGGTCGTAAAGAAGCCGTTCCGACACTGTCTCCTGCCAATTTTAATTCAGGGTTCACATTTCGGTTAACGCCTATCATCAATGCTAAGGGTATGTTAAAAAACTTGGTTACAGGTAATATTGCCTGTTCCATAATAATTCCGCGTGGACTATGTTCTGGAAAATCGAATTGAGGGGGTAAGGAAACTGCCACATATACTGGTTTAATTTTTTGTATCCAGTCGCTAACAAAGCGTCGTATCTCGGATAAGGTTTCTTCGGTAAGGTCTTTATCCACCGTATAGCCCCATGTTTGTAACATAGTATAAATCTCTACCCAGCGGAGGATAAGCGTGTCCAGACGAAGCGAGGTAAAAAAACGAGTATCTATCTCTGTTGGACTTAACCAGAAATCGCGTTCATTGGGGTCAAAGGGGTCGTTTGTCATTACTACCGCTTTTAGGTTCGCCACTTCAAATACACGGTTTACATGGTCTGCGATTGATTGTTGAGCAAACCAATCTCTATATACGTTCAAATCTCGTTCGGCTGTATCCAGCCCCAATTGTTTTAACACGGTTAGCACACCGCGACAGGCTTCACTTATCGGGCTGCGTTCTATAAATAAGGCTTGCCATATCGCATTGGCTTGTTCTTTTTTGGACATATTCCAGAAGTTCGAATAGGGCATTTCTGTGGTGCGGAAAAACTCAGCAACGAGGTAGTGATAGGTGAGCAATTCATCAATGCCCCATAAAAGCAAATTTCCAAAGGAAGGAGCGTATAAATGGGTATGAATATCTGTGATAAGTGTTTCATTCAATACTTTTCGAATGGTAGCCGCAAGATTTTCCTTCAATAAAGGCATATCATCAGATATTTTTTCAGTCATTCAAATTCTCCTTAAAGAGTAATATGATTTTTATAAGATGATATTCTATCGCAAATGAGTATTATTCCTAAAAATAAAATCGGATTATTTTATTGTTTTAATTTACAAATTGCAAATTATTTTTGCTGTCGGAAAAGGGTTTCTGCATCCTTTCGGGCTTGTTGGATAAGTTGTAGGTCTTGGGTAAAATTTATAAATTTTAAATCACTTTCTCCGGACTGGCGAAGTCCTCCAATTTCGCCATGCCCTCGCATGATTAAATCTTTTTCTGCAATTTCAAAGCCATCATTTGTTGTGCAAAGTATTTTTAAGCGTTCCATGCTCATTTCATTGTTAGAAGCAGGTAAAAGGAAACAATATGAAGGATAGGAGCCCCGTCCTACTCTTCCGCGGAGTTGATGTAATTGAGCCAGTCCGAAACACTCTGCATTTTCGACTACAAGACTTGTCGCCCGTTGCACATCCAGCCCTACTTCGATAACGGTTGTCGAAAATAGAACATCCAGAGTCCCTTGTGCAAAACGGTTCATTACATCTGCTTTTTCATTGAACGAGAGGCGACCGTGTATCAGGTCTGTTCGTAAAGAAGAAAAGGGACCTGAGCGAAGTTTTTCATAAACAGCCAGCAAAGGTTTTAAGTTTTCTCTATGTGTGGATTCTTCAATACTTGGGCAAACCCAGTAAGTAGCAAAACCTTCCTGCGCCTGCTGAATAATAAATTGAATTAAGTCTTTCCGTTTTTTTTCCGGGATAATATAAGTTTTAACGGGAGAGCGTCCCGGAGGCATTTCGTCAATAACACTAATATCCATACCACCATATATGGTCATTGCCAGAGAACGAGGGATTGGGGTCGCAGTCAAATAAAGTACATCCGGCGCAGGTCCTTTCATTCGTAATTTTCTTCTTTGCATAACACCGAAACGGTGTTGTTCATCAATAACAATAAGTCCCAAATTATGAAAAAGGGTCGCTTCCTGTATGAGTGCCTGTGTGCCAACAATAATGTGTATCTCTCCTTGGGCAATTTGTTTTCGTATCTCTTTTGCATTTCTAACGGAATGGGTTAACAATTCAATTCGAACAGGTAGTGATGATAAAAGTTTTTTAAGATTTAAAAAATGTTGCTCTGCTAATATCTCCGTAGGAGCCATTAATGCTGCCTGATAACCGCTATCCACACAAGCACAAATAGCATGAAGGGCCACCAATGTTTTACCACAACCAACATCCCCTTGAACCAGACGCAACATTTGTTTTTGTGAGGATAAATCAACAAGAATTTCATCAATAACCCGTTGCTGGGCAGCAGTCAGTTGGAAGGGTAATTGGCGGCGGAAGGTTAATAAAATTTCACCATCCGTTTTATGGCCGCATACAGATTTACCTTTGACACTTTCTTCTTTCCATATCCACCACTCTTTCTGGACTTTCAATACTTCTTCATAAGCAAGCCGTTTGCGGGCTTGTTCTATATCTTCCATTGTTTCGGGAAAATGCAATTTTCGAACAGCTTCGGGCAATGGTAATAGAGAACGAATTTTGAGGAAATCTTCTGATAAATCATCGTTAATAGGGACATGTAACAATGTTTCATATATCCACCGACGAAAGGAACGAAGGGAAATACCTTCACACACAGTATATATCGGGACAATTCGCGCGGTATGGATATTTGTTTCCTCGTCAATAAGTTCTTCATATTCGGGATTATTCATTACGAGGCGGGAATTTACCTTTTCGATGGTGCCATAAAGGAAAAATCTTTTGCTCGATTGAAATAGGTATCTTGTAAGATATGCCTGTCCCCAAAAAATTCCTTCTACGGTTCCTGTATTATCTTTAAAGATTACGCGAGATTGAGATAGTCCCTTTCGTAGGTAAACCTGTCTCGCACGCTCCACAATAACGGACAGTGAATATTTCTTGCCTTCTTCTACCGTCTGAATACTTCCCAAACATCTTCGGTCTTCATATCTACGGGGCGGGTAAAGAAGTAAATCATGAACAGTTTTTATCCCCATAGTATTTAATTTTTTTTCACGCCCGGGACCCACTTCTGGCAAGGATGAAACAGGAACATCCCAGGTTTTCGGATAAGTAATTTCCTGTTTCTTCTTAGCAATCATATAGATATTCCTGTATGTATATATCCTGTATCCTATCCGACAGTATCATATCATTTTAAGAAGGAGTTGGACAGGTCAGAAGGGTTTAACTGAAAAAATACCGCCTTAATTAATTTTCTGTTTTTACTTCCACAGTTAATCTGCCGTTATAGGCTGTCTCTGCCCATACTTTGATTATTTCAGGAGCAAACAGGGTATCAAACTGTGTTTGTGTATTGTTATTCTTTGGAATGATTTCAAATGTAAAGGTCTTAAAAGCCGATCCGAGCTTTTTCCATTCCGCCACTATTAAAAACCAATCATTTTTTATTGGGTTCACTTTCACATTCCATTTATCATCATCTGTTTTGATTTCAGGTAATCCACTTCTATGTATATGCACTAAAAAGTTTACTTTTCTAAGATTACTTCCCTTTGTAGAAGGTATTATTTGTATCTCTTTTGTGCCTTTAACAATACTTCCTTCCCCCTCCATTTGCGACACATCATACATCTTTACTTCCACTTTATTTCTCGGTTTATATAAAAATGATTTCCCGGGTTCTATTTTTGTTTTGTTGTTTCCTTCCATGGCATATACCGAAATTTTTCCACCTTCATCTTGATGGAATTCTGGAACAACTACAATAGCGAACTCCGGGGATACGACTTGCACAGATGGGGAAATATGCGTCCCAAATACAAATTGAGTATTCTCTGTAAAATTTCTTCCCTGAATAAAAGCCACAGAACCTCCTTCCGCAAATGCTTCTGAAGGCTCAATTCGAGTGATAATCTGCTTCCCAAAAGCAGGGATAGGTGAAATATCCGCACCATCCCAAATACCATCACCATCACTATCAACACAAGTCGGGTCTGTTTCGTTTTCATCCCATATCCCATTACGATTTTGGTCTTCATCTCCATCCGAAATACCATCTCCATCGCTATCTTTCATATAAATACTTGTTTCCCCTTCATCCACCATTCCATTCGAGTTTCGGTCTTCCATAATATCAAACAAACCATCTCCATCGGTATCTTCGAGACTTGTTTCAGAATAAGCCAATCCCTGAAATAAATTTCTTGCAAAGGTTTTATTCTCATTAGCAGATAAATTAGTGGAACTCAAAGGGGTTCGTGCTGATAGAATAACCATTTTCCCATAACCGTAATTTCTTGAGAGACAGGCAACCTGTTTCGCTGTTGGCATAGAATTTTTATCTGTCGGAGGAAGTATAAAATTTTTTGCGGTAGCAGATTTCAATGTTCCTCCTCCAACAATAAGAACTTCTTTCTCTTCAAAGTTCGGGATATTTATCATTTCAACAGGCAATTTTCCATCAAACCTTTGTTTCGGGTTGTATGACACGCCCAGAGGTGCAAGCCAATAATTGAACAAGTTCGGGTCTCCCTCAGGCCAATAATCGCCAAGTATAAGAAGTTTTCCTCCCTGAAAAACATAATCCAGCATATCTTTAATAGTAATTATTCCACTGGCAATTGCTTTTGCCTCAACAACTACAATTCCATAATTTTTAAGTGTATCACTTCGTATAGGCTCGGATTTTTCTTCAGATGAGAAGAAGAAGGGAGTATCAGACAACATTTCTATTAAAAGTTTTATTTCGCGTGGGTCTTTGCGGCTACGAAAGGATTCGGGAATAGATTGAGCCCAAACAAACAAAATCTTTCGGGGATTGATGCTGTTGTTAACTACATGAACCCGAACATAATGACTTGATGGAACAGAGAAATTTTCATCTATGAGTTCCTGATTTACAATAGGCTTAATATTAAGCCATATAGAAGGAATATATTTACCCCAGGAATAAGGTATCAATCCAAAGTAAAGGTAAGTACTGTCAAAATAGTTATTTCGATACCATAACAGCCAATCGACGGAATTGTCCATATAGGTAATTTCCCAATCAATAATGGCGGGATGTTGTTTCCCTAACAATATTCCACGAACATCTTTTCCGGCTCTATCGCTTTGAAATTGTAATTCATCAATAGCTATCTCGTTTGTCAGGTCATCAATGGGAAACGAAGTATTTTCCAGGGCAAGTTGGAAGAGATTTGTAACAAAGCCTGTATTTGTAAGTAGCCATTCTTTTTTGCTTCTATCGCTAATATTTATTTGTATCAATTTCCCTCCTATTCCTACAATAAGCGTTGCATCCGATAACCAACCCAAATAAGTAATTCGCTCTTCAAATTTTTCCATCCGCGATTTATCAAAAGGCTTTCCAACAATCTCTACGCAGTTATCGTGTGCTACTGCAACGATTTCCTGAGACGGATGAATGGCTATTTGCCAGGTATCATCAACATTACTAAAAGAATATTCCAACTTTTTTTCCCATCCACCGATAGGTTCCCATTTTGCAAAGGTTAAATAGCCAAACCCTTCTGAAATAGATGTTGTCTTTATCCAAAAGCCATTTTTTACAGGATATATGTTTTTTTCCTGAATACTTCCTTCTCCGTATAATGTTAAAGGGTCTGTAAGTTTAACCCCGTTTTGGGTATCAAGTACAGATATTTCACTCTTATTTCCCTGAGCCATTCTATCGTCCCAGCAATTCGTCATTACCATAAGGAAAGCGTCTTGTATGGGAAATACATCCTGCACCGAACATTCTTCTTGAAAAACCTCCGATAAAAACGGACGACTCATTTTTAAACACACATCAACTATGCAAAATTGAGGGGAATTAAAAAGGTTTGATTTTTCCGCTATCCACATTCCTTTTTCGCTAGAAGGTCTGACTATATCCGGGGCAAAGGGTATTGGAATTTCCGTTTTAGGCGTTTGTAGAAAATGATTGTCATCGAAGGCAAAGACCAATGCTCTGCCTAAAGATATATTCTCGCTCTCTCTTTTTTGAAAAATCACATATTGTCTTGAACCACTTACAGGTTCTATATAAGGAAACACTCGCATTACTTCCCAACTCGGTTCTGTATAAAAAAACCGAAGGTCTTTAATCCTGCCGGAATTGTCAATAAGGGTATAATAAATACCATCCTCCTGCAAAGGTCTCTCCTCTTCCGAATAGGCACAAGTAAATAATTCAATAAGTGCGTTTTCGGGATTATGGACAGAAAGCACATCTATAATCTTTTTGCCGGGAAGAATTTGCACGGAGGAACTATTATTTTTTTGGATTTCATCGGGTGGAAATGTTTCCCCGCATATACGCACGGCTTTGCCATTGCTCGTATGGGTTACCGTAAGTAAAAAAACATTTTCTGCCCAGACCATTATTGGTAAAAACAAGGCAATTTTTATTAGAATTATTTTAAGTACACTGTTCATACACATATTTGGCTTTTTTGTTGTTTTAATAAATATAAACGCTTTATATATATAGAATAAAACCAAGTTTATGGAATATACCCCTGCACATCCGAACTGGCAACACTTAAAAGAATTACTGGATGAATGTTCTACCTCCAATAATGCTCCTGTGCCAGAGCCCGAAAATGAAAAGGAACCTGCTCCATCTAAAAATAATATTTCCGTTCCTAATTATAAAGAGGAAGCAGAACACGATTATGATACAAACGAACTCATTAATAGAATAAAAAAGTTAGAAGAAACTATTAAGGAACAAAATCAGATTATACGGGTAAAGAATGCCTATATTAATGTATTAGAACAAAAGTTAAAAAAATTAAAGGAAAAGCAGATTTTGACAGAGGATACTACAGGCATTCCTATCTTGGATAATCTTTCCTCTAATTTTGATTTGGACGAAGAAACGGAAGTAAAAAATCCTATTGAGAAAATTGCAGACTTACATCAATATTTGCAAAGTATACATGAACAGGTTCGTCAGCTAAAAAAGCGAACAGAAAGTCAATAGACTTAATTTTCCCAATAGCTATGTGATAATAATTAATAATCTCACTTCTCTAAAATTTTGTTTTTTATAATACTTTGTGATTGAATAATGTAAATTAACAATTTTTCTTCCTCAAAAAAACACATCTGATTTTATTTTATGGTTCCACAGGTTATTATTCTTCACCAGCAGAAGGAGTGGCACTTTGAAAAGCCCTTGGAAGTAGTTATTGCTTCTCGTATAGAGGAGGTGTTACCTTCTTTATATAAAGTTCAACAATGGGTTGAACATGGCAAATATGCTGTGGGATGGATTACCTACGAAGCAGGACCTGCTTTTGATAGTGCTTTTCCAAAACGAGGGGAGACTATTCCTGAGCTGCCCTTGGTTTGGTTTGGAATATTCGATAAGCCGACTCAACATCTTTTTTCAGTGTATCACGACGAAGATGAACACCTTTCGGATGAATGGCAACCTCAGGTATCTCAGGAGGAATATAAAACAATTATCAAGGACATTCATGAAAATATTTCGTGCGGAAATGTATATCAGGTAAACTATACATTTCCCATAGAAAGTAATTGGAATGGAAATCTTATTTCCCTTTTCTATCGTTTATGTTTTGCTCAGGGGGAAGGATATTTTGCCTATATACAAACAGACAATTACACGGTTCTTTCAATATCCCCCGAATTATTTTTCTATTATCGAAATGGAGAGATAACGTTAAAGCCAATGAAAGGCACCCGTCCTCGTGGTAGATGGCAAAAAGAAGATAACGATAATCTCTATGAACTACAAAACGACCCCAAAGACCGTGCAGAAAACCTCATGATTGTGGATTTGTTAAGGAATGATGTGGGAAAGATAGCGGATTTTGGGAGTGTTGAAGTGCCCTCATTGTTTACATGCGAACCTTATCGCACCGTTTGGCAGATGACCTCTACCATAAAGGCAAGAACAGACAAAAGTTGGGTGGAGATAATTAAAGCACTTTTTCCATCCGGTTCCGTTACAGGTGCCCCTAAAATATATGCAATGAAACTTATCCAACAATATGAACGGTTTCCCCGTGGAATATATTGTGGGACTGTTGGCTGGATTACACCTCAAAATGAAGCCATTTTTAATGTTGCTATTCGGACTTTATTACACCATCGTAAAACACAAATTGCTCGTTATTATGTTGGAAGTGGTATTGTATGGGACTCCGACGCTGACAAAGAATGGGCTGAATGTCTTGACAAAGGGGCTATTCTTAATAAATTCCCATCGTATTTTGAACTTATTGAAACCATGCGGGTAGAAAATGGCGAAATATTTCTGCTGGATTACCATCTCCAAAGACTGCGAGATAGTGCTGACCGTTTTTCTTTCCCTGTATCCATCTCCCAATTAAAAGAAACATTAATAAACTATATAAGCAAAATACCTGATAATCTATATCGAATAAAAATATCCCTTTCACCTATGGGAGAATTCTTTATTGAACACAATCCTTCCATAGGTTCTACAAAACTACGAGTAGGTCTGGCAAAAAGTCCCCTACATTCGCAACATTTGTTTTTATACCACAAAACCAGTTGTCGCACGATATACGAACAGGCACGGCAGGAACGGTCGGATTGTGAAGATGTTCTGTTATGGAATGAAAAGGGATGTATTACAGAAAGCACGATTGCCAATGTCGTTGTGCAATTCGGAAAAAAGATGTTTACACCACCGATACATTGTGGGTTGTTGCCCGGGACTTTCCGTCAATATCTGCTGGATACTCACCAGATAGAAGAACGGGAAATTTCAATAGAAGAACTCAACAATGCCGATGCAATTTGTTTGATTAATTCCGTTCGTAAATGGATAGAAGTTGTATGGGTAGAGCCAAAATTATGATAAAATAAATCTTTGCTAAATATTTTTAATAATAAAGACCTATTTATGTAATTAAGAAGTTTAAATTCATTTGCTATATTTGGTAAAGTATTAGCAAGTGGGAAAAAACTGAATATAAAGGGAATGACTTATGGCGCTGAGCAAGAAACAGCAGAAAATTGTAGATGTGTTAAATAAAAGAGTGGAGTTATGTCGAGAGTTTTTAAATGACTGGCTCTTGTTTAATCAGTTGATTAATGCTTATCCCAGTCCGGGAGCCAATAAGGCTCAATTAGAAAATCAATTTTTGAAGATAAAAAGTAAGATAGCCCGCACTCATAAAGTATTAAAAGAGATGTTAATGGAAGATTATCAAATCGATTCAAACTTGATGAATCTTGTTTCCGCATCTACCAGTCTTGAAGCCATTTATAGCCAGTCAGAAGTATCTGTAAAAAAGATGCAACAGGAATGGCACCGGGCGTTTATAAGTATTAATGAAACATTGGGGTTGCTGGAAGATAAGAAAGCCCGCGCAGAAGCCGGCGAAAAGGTAAATGTAATGATGATGGGCGAAGGGGGGCTTATAGGTGGTGGCGGTGGTCTTTCGGACAATCAAAAGACATTTCTAATTATTGCTGCAGTAATAGCAGGACTTGTAGCGGTCTATTTCATAGACCCATTTGGAATTGCTACTTTATGGTTAAATTCTCTAAAAAGTCTTGCCGGCGTTCCTATCCAGTAAGTATTGATTTTTAACCTGAAAAATTCAAACCTTTCTTTATGGAATTTTGTTTTCCCTGTCCAAAATGTATATGCTCTTTCCGTTTTGATAGAATAGATTAAATATTGTATTACCTAATAGAATACCCAAAAATTACAAAAATATTTATCATCCATTGCGATGTGAAAGGATGGTCTGCCCGTGTGGGAAGATGACAAAAAAATGACATTTACAGAACATCTGGCGGAGTTAAGGATACGGATTATCCGCTCCGGAGTAGCGGTGATTATCGCAATGGTTGTCTGTTATATTTTTTCTAACACTATTTTAGAAGGCTTACAGAAGCCATTAACTTTATTAAAAGACTTAGGGATTGTGGTTTTCTCGGATAATCAAACGAAAAACAACCCTGAAAATTCTACTGAAAATGCTGGCAATAGTCCCGAAAATAAAAAGAGTTCTGATGAAATAAAGATGGTAGTTTTAAACCCTTTTGAAATCGTAATTTTAAAATTTAAAGTTGCAGGTTACGGGGGATTAATATTGGCTTTGCCTTATATAATATGGCAGGCATGTGCTTTTGTTTTCCCGGGACTAAAACCGAATGAAAGGAAACTGGTAAAAGTTATACTATTTGGTTGTAGTTCTTTAGGTATTATTGGTGTTATTGTCGCTTATTTTGGCGTAATACCTCTGGTTATCCCTTATTTATTGCAATGGATACCTCCGGGTTGGGATATTCAGTTACGGGCCAATGAAACGCTTTCTATTATCGTTTTACTGCTCTTTGGATTTGCCCTCGCTTTTCAATTTCCTATGGTAATATTAGCATTAGTATATCTTGATTTATTAAATCCAGACACCTTGCGGAAACTTCGGAAATATGTCATCGTTGGTTTAAGTATTGTTTCGGCTGTCCTAACACCACCTGACCCTATTTCTATGATAATTATGTTGGTCCCTTTAGTTGTGTTATATGAAATTAGTATCTGGGCATCTTATTTAATTCGGAAAAAACCGCAAACTTTATAATAATAGGAGCATACCCGATGGTAGGCGTTGGTTTTACAGAGATGATAATCATTGCAGGGATTGCTCTTGTTGTTTTGGGACCGGAAAAATTTCCGGAATTCGCAAAAATAGCAATTCGTGCTATTCGTGATATACGCGGTTATTTCGATGAAGTGAAAACAGAGATTGCTAAGGAAGTCAAACCCTTAGAAAAAGAACTGAATGAGTTGACTAAAAAAAGTAATGAACTATATCGCGAAATATTAACAGAAACCGACCCCTCTTATACCTCCAAAGGTTATACACCGTCAACGAATTATGTGGAACATTCTTATCAGACCGATACGGATATAGCAAAGAAGGAAGAAAAACAAGACAGTATTACTTCGGAAGGGATATCTGGTGATACAGACGCAAGTAATATGGAAATCACCTCTAATGATAATCAAGAAATAGCAGAACCTTATGACCCGGATATCCCACAGGCAGATTTACAAAAAATGACCCAGGCAACTCCCCATAATGATGAAGAAGCTCGTGAAGCAAAAGAAGAAACAGATATTGATAATCAAAATAATATTCAATTTCCTGAACGATTAGACGGATAAAATACTTAATTTGATAACGGGGGATATACTTTAACTTTGATATGTTTCTTAGTCTCTTTTCCTGCTTCGGCTTTGACGAATCGCATTCGCTTTATAAAACAGGGCAGGTTCAATGATGGGGTCGTGTAATCCTTCTGTTTCAATTCCACCGAAACAGACCCGTCCACGATAGGTGCGATTGGAAAGGATAATGGATATTGCCTGTCGAGACCATTTCTTGCCCTGACGAGTAAAAATCCCTTTGGAGTGCAGATATTCTACAACCCTGCCTGTGCTACGCATTCGTATATATTCACGGAAAATCATACGGACAATTTCTGCTTCATAGTCATCAACAACTAAAGGTTTCTCTCCTTCTTCACCACGACAATAGCCATACGGAGCCGGACCGGTTCCATATCTTCCCTGTTGAACGGAGGCTATCTGCCCACGACGCACCCGTTCTCCATGAGTTAAATTTTTCTTCATTGAAGATTCCTGTTCTTTTAGCGGAATTATCTCCTCAATGTTTATTTTGTTCTTGATTTCCTCTTTGCGCAACTTACTCATAATATCCCGTCCTATTCCTACTTATTTTTATTATGTATGACAACTATTTATCATTTAACATGCCCAAAATTATAATTTCGATTTGTAATCTAATGTATATAGTTTATAACATTTTTACATAAATGTCAAGAAAAAATATAGCGTAATTCCTAATTTTATTAGAAAACTTTTTCACTCGTTTGGTTTCAAAAATGATTGTAAAATATTTCAATATTATAACTCAGGTAGTACATTTCGCCGTAGTATTCCTCTGCTCTTATATTATTGCAGTATATGTTGAGCCTATCATTTATATAATAGGCTATCTACCTATCGAAACAGGCAATATATTCTGGGTATATTTCTCTATAATATCGTCCTTTTGTCTTATACAAGTTTTATTTCGTGGGCTATTACAATTACTATTTTCTGCGCCAATGATAGCAACATCCTTCGTGGACATTATATCCTTTTCCCCTTGTCTTATTCTGGTCGGAGATATGACGGGGTACTTTTCCGAAATTCCATATATACCAGAACGGATTGCTCCTCTTTTTTATTTATGCGTTTTTACCGCCTTACATCTCTTTTTTAAGTTAATAACTCTTTTTACATCCATATACGGAAAAGCCAATTCCCGCTGGTTTTCATTATGCTGGTTTCTTATTGCTTTTTTACTTACCTATACATCCCTAGTGGGATTTATACAATGGAAGTATAGCCTGATACAACATCGTTTCTTTCAGGTTAAAACATCCCCTGTGGTTTTAGATAATGCAGGTCGGATAATGACTACGGAACTTCCAGAAGGGAGTTTTTTAATACAACCTATTTTTGCTTCAAGTGATAAAAATTGCCAATGCTTCATCCGTGCTGGAAATAAATTCTTATCCACAACAAATATTTTTCTGTATATCCTTTTTCTTGATAAGAGCCTATCTCCGTGTATTGTTCCTTTACAGGTTTCACGGGATACATGGACAGAAATATGCCTGAATGATTACCTCCCTGAACAGCAGTCTAATTTCATTATTTCATGGTCAAGTTATCGCCTGCCCGTTTTTATTGTTCGACATGGGTTAGCTCCTCAATTCTCACTAAAATCATTAGAGGAGGCTCGTAATTTTTTATTTTCCCCTCAGAAAACAGAAAAAGCGATATATAAGTCTATTTATATTGATGGACCTTATTGTTCAAAAGAGGTTACAGGTGAAGTTATAGTTAAATAAGTGGAACAATTAGAATACATGACGAACACATGGCTTTAAAGTTTCCATAATATCACGAAGGACACAAACATACACGAATAAAAAACAAATAGGGAAATCCCTCATGTATTGGGGGCATAGTTGGAAATCTCATTCTATAAAAATATAAATCTATTACCTATCTCTTATCGTTTTCAAATAAGGTAAGAATTTGTTCTAAAAAATTCATTATAATTAAAACATTGTAAAAATATAATTACAGGACAAATAATAGATATGGATTTAGTTTCGCTTTATAAAAAGGGCAAGTCTATAGTTTCGTTTGAATTTTTCCCGCCAAAGACATGGCAGGGCATTGCAGAATTATATGAGCATTTTCATGAATTGATGAAATGCAATCCTGGTTATATAACTTGCACATACGGGGCGGGTGGAAATACACCCCTTGATAAGGCTCAGAAGCGAACCTTGGAAGTGTTGCGCTGGGTAAGGGGGGACTATCCGAATATCCCTGTGGTTTCTCATCTGACCTGTGTGAACGCAACTCAGGCAGATTTGCGAAATTACCTATATAAAGTTAAGGAATTATCTGCTTCAGGAATTGTGGCTTTGCGTGGAGATGCTCCCGACAAAAAACAGATGTTTGTTCCACCTCCCAATGGTTTTCGATATGCAGTCGAACTGGTGCGATTGATTAAATCCGAATTTTCGGAGTTTAATATCCTCGTTGGGGGATACCCAGAAAAACATCCGGAGGCTCCAAGTTTAGAGGAAGATATCCAGCACTTAAAAGAAAAAGTAGATGCAGGTGGCGAAATTATTCTTACACAATTGTTTTACAATAACGAGGATTTTTATCGCTTTCGTGATTTGTGTGAAAAAATCGGAATAGATGTACCGATTGTTCCTGGTATATTGCCTGTTACCAATCTGGCACAGGTAAAAAGGATTACATCTTTGTGTGGTGCGAAACTTACACCGGTCTTGCTGGAGCGATTGGAAAAACATGAAAAAGATGAAGAGGGTCAATTTTCCGTAGGCGTCTATTATGCCACTCGACAGGTGGAAGATTTAATTCAACAGGGCGTACCGGGCGTCCATTTTTATGTATTAAATAAATCACGGGCAGCGGCGCATATTTGTCGTGCCCTTACCTTGTAATAACCGTCAAACCTTTCCGACACAAAATAGGAAAAAACAATGCTATTTTTAGACACTGTAAAAAGTTCCGAAAAAATATTATGCGCTCCCTTTGCAAGTTTTCCCGGTACGGCACTAACTAACTCCACAGTAAAAGAAAACCTCAATAACGGTGAATTACAGGCAACAAGTATCATCGCTCTGCAAAAGATTTGTGATTTTGATGTTGTTTTTCCCATGATGGATTTGACTGTGGAAGCAGAGGCAATGGGAGCCTGTATTAATTGGGAGATTGACGAACTCCCCGCTGTAACTGGAAAAACAATCATAGATGCCAATGATGTGAAAAGTTTGCCCATTCCTGAAATTGGGGAGGGAAACAGATTGGGTGTTTTTGTAGAAACATGCAAAAAACTGAAAATAGAATTTTCGGATAAATGGGTTTGGGGGTATATTCTTGGTCCTTTTTCTATTGCAGGTCGTTTGATGGGAATGACAGAGATTTCTATTGCCTTAAAACTGGAGCCCGAACTTGTTCATCAAGTATTGGAAAAAGTAACGGCCCTGATAGAGAAATATGCCTATGCACTACTGGATACAGGAATTGATGGATTGGTAATACTTGAACCGGCATCAGGGATGTTGGACGAAAACGATGCAAATGAATTTTCCAATAATTATATAAAGAGAATAGTCAACTTAATTAAAGACAAAGGAAAAATCCCAGTTTTACATAATTGTGGAAGAATTCTTCATCTTGTTGAGAGCCTTTGTGCCACAGGGATACAGGCGTTGCATGTAGGTTCGGTAACGGAACCTTATGATATTTATCCACGCGTCCCCGAAAATATTGTTTTAATGGGAAATTTAAACCCGACAGAAATATTCTTACGAGGCACACCTGAAAAAGTTTGTGAAGCAACTATAAATTTGCTCACACAGATGGCCGTATATAACCGATTTGTAATATCTTCCGGATGTGATATTCCACCGGGGACACCCATAGAAAATTTGAAAGCGTTTAAAGATGCGGTAATCTCCATAAAGCGTTCTATTAATAGCAACCAACAAAAGGTAATATTAAAATGACACGCATTGATGGGATAATAATCGGTTTTTTACTCTTCTTTATTCTCTTCCCTTTTCTTTTATTGGCTCAAACAGACGATACGGAGATGAGGGAATGGATTGATGCTTCCTCCTATCGGGATATGGGTATCGTTATCCCGGAAAATGCATCTCCTACCCTTCAACACGCTGCAGAAATTTTCAAAAAATATTGGGAGGCTTGCACACATCGCCCCATTGCGATTTCTACCTTAAATCAAGGGCTTATTAATATCTGGTTAGGGGCAGAACTTTGCACGAAGGAATGGATTACCCCGGAAGAACTGGAAGAACTCGGAGATGAAGGTTTCATAATACGTACCTACACACCCGCAAGGAAATATGCCCAAAAAGGTGTTGCAAAACAGTTACTCATTTGCGGGAAAACAGATATAGGAACTCTTCATGGGGTTTATACTTTTTTGGAACGCTATTTAAATGTAGCATGGTTATCGGCTTCTTATATCCACAAACCGTCTTTAGGTTATCGGCTCAAAGAGATAGATTATAAATTTTTACCTCATTTTGAATATCGCGTTTTCCTTTCGGACTTGCCGGAATTTAAGATGGAAGGTGATAGGAAAGAAGGTCTCCATTTATCCCTATCTGTACAAGAAGATGATTTTATACCTATACCTATTTACCCATGTTTTTATACGGAAGAAGGCTCTAAAAACACAGCAGAACTGGAAACAAAAGTATTCCATCCTCAGCGTCCCATATGCTTCCTTTCCGAAGAGACAAAGCAAATTTTTATAAACTTTATGAAAAAGCAAATAGAATTACATCCTCATCGGAAACTGTGGACAATTGATGCAGGAAACCCGGAAATAAATTCTTGTCCATGTAAAAATTGTCAGGAACAGGTTGAAACAACAAAGTCGCCAGCAGCTCCTTTATTAAAAATGTTAAACGATGTAATTGTGACTTTGGAGAAACTTTACCCGGAAAAAGATTTGCGATTTTGCCTCTCCTTAAAATACGGTATGAGAAAAGCCCCAAATAATATGCAAATTCATAACAAAATATTCATTGCCCTTTCCACAGATACCTGTGATGTTGCTCACGCAATAGATGACCCTATATCTCAAACCAATGCATGTTTCATTAATGATTTGAAAGGTTGGCGTAATCTTACTTCTAACTTACTCATACGATACTATGTAGGAACGAATTATTACTGTGGTTTGTTTCATCAACCCGAATTATTTAATTTTCAAAAAAATATTCAGACCTTTGACCGCTATCAGGTTCGGGGAATTATTATTTGCACCCCATCCCAGCAGCTATTTCCATTTACTGAATTTGGTGCTTTGAAATCTTATTTATTGGCGAGACTGATATGGGACCCAGATTTAATTTGGGAAGAAGAGGTAAATCATTTTTTGAATTTATACTACGGACCGGCAGGTGTTAAGTTTGCCGAATTTCTTAATTATCAAAAGGACTTTGTTAAGAAAAATAATGTGAAATGCCACATTTACCAGAAAGTTCCCTGGTGGAATGTAGATTATGCTTCCAATGCAGGGAAAATAATCCAGCAAACAATAAACATGTCTTTTTTCGCTCAGGATATTTATAATCATGTGTTGCAAACTTCTATACCGTTAAATTATTCCGCCTTAATTGGCCCGCCCGATATTCAAATTCAAGAGGATAGATTTTTAGAAATGCGTCCTGCCCTAATCCAGGAGGAGGATTTCTGGAAGAGTTTGGATAAGATAGAAAGCCTTTCACAAAAAGGTTCTAATCTGTCTTATCGTAAAGTTATCCCTGATTTAATGTGTTCAAAACAATTTCCCGAACGCTCTTCCCTATTCCAAAAATATACTTTGAAAAATGAGTATTCTACTCTATGGGTTTTACCCGAAAATAAGGGAGCCATTATTCGCATGCAAGATGTATCATCAGGTATGGAATACCTATCTGCTTTTCAGAAAGGGGTAAATCCATATTCGTTGTGGAATGAATATCAAGACATATCTGATACAGGTTGTGGAATTCCCTTTTCTATGGACTGTATTGTGAAAGAGGCGGATAACAATAAGATTACCATTGAGAGGGAAATCAGGAAAGATGTGTTTTTACGACGAAAAATAATTCTGGGAGATAATGGAGAAATTATTTTGGAATATACCTGTGATAATCGAAGCCCTCATGAGGAAAAGATTTCGTTTTATATCGTTCCACGATTTATCTTAAACGAAGATGATAAAACCATAGAAGTATGGAGTAATAACAATCAAAAATGGGAAAGAGCCAAACAGATAGCCCTCGCCTATCAGCCTTTTACTTATAATTTGGAAAATATTCATAAAGAAAACATAACGGGTATGGGAATTTACTATTGTGATAAAGGGGTATTTCTCAAATTAGAATTACAGCAATTACCTGCAGAACATATTGATTGCATGTTCGATTATTCTTATTACGATGGATATATCGCCCCTATAATGAATATTCACCCGACAATATCCTCTCAACAAACCTGTTCCTTTTCTCTTCATTGCCAGACTCAGAAACAATTACCAAACCTTTGAAGTAAGAGATATTTTTTACTTTCCTTTTTTGCTACCTCCAAATACAGCATATTTATAATATTTCCAGACGACATCAATATCCGTAAAACCTACTTCTTCAAGCCATTTAAGATGGGACATTAACTTTTCAGGATTTCCTTCTTTATGGTGTCTGCCTAACCATTTCTTGTTGATTTCATCATTCGGAATTGTTCGAGCCATAAACTCCTTCCAGTTGGACATATATAAATCTTCAAGGTATTCATTGGAACCTATAACAACATCCGCATTATAAAACACACCGCCATCTGTAAGGTTCATAAACACTTTTTGATAAAATTGTTTTTTGTCTTTTCCCAAATGATGTAAGGATAATGACGAAATAACAACATGATACTTTTTATCAAACTCAAATTCAGAAAAATCACAAAGTATATACGAGACATCCTGATAACCCGCCATTTTTGCCTTTGCCAGGTTAATCATATTCTCTGCGAAATCAAGGCAGGTTATCTTTGCGTTAGGAAATTTTTCTTTCACCCTTTTTGCTACTGTGCCTGTTCCACAACCAACATCAATTATATGAATAGGTAGTCCCTTCTCATAAGGAATAGTTAATAATAATGCCTCAATCATCTCTTCATAATGGGGGATTAAATTCAACACAATCCTGTCATATTCTTTTGCTTCTTCTTCAAAGTGTTCCTTCATTGTATCCATAGAGAATTTCCTTTATATTTTCTTTTATTAGATAATTCCTTACGCAGAATAACTCGATTATTTCATGTATTTTTTCGTCGAAAGGAAATGTGAGGTATTTTATCATTTGAAAATATAAATTATAAAGTTTTATTTGGTATTTGATTTGAAAGTAGTTATAATAGTATATGTTTTAGAAAATTTATATTTTAATGTATCTAACAATAATATTAACCATTAACTGAAGGGAGTGTTTTATGGCTAAAAAGACTGTAAATGTAGCAATGGTCGGTGGTGCGTTTATGGGTAAAACGCACAGCAACGCATGGCGTAAAGTAGCGATGTTCTTTGACCCACCTGTAAAGCCTGTAATGAAAGTTATGTGCGACAAAGACCCTAACGCATTGAAAAATGCGGAACGGTATGGCTGGCAGGAAACATCGGACAATTGGGAAGAAGTGGTGAATCGTCCCGATATTGATGTTATTGATATTTGCACGCCCAATTTCCTTCACCCTCCAATTGCTATTGCAGCGGCAAAGGCAGGTAAAGCGATTGTTTGTGAAAAGCCATTAGCCAACACATTAGCGGATGCAAAGCAAATGTGGGATGCCGTTAAAAAAGCCGGCGTTCGCAATATGTGCGGCTTCTCCTATCGTTTTGCTCCAGCCGTTCAGACAATTAAACAATTAGTCTCAAAAGGACAATTAGGTGAGATTTTCCATTTTCGCGCGGCTTATCAACAGGACTGGATTGTAGACCCTGATTTTCCGATGGTGTGGCGTTTAAAGAAAAAGCATACCGGTTCAGGTGCTTTAGGTGATATTGGTGCTCATATCACGGATTTATGTCATTTTCTTGTAGGACAGGTATGCGAAGTTGCTGGGACAATGGAAACATTCATTAAGAAGCGTATTGTCCCGGAAAGTGATGTAGGCGCCTGGGGAGCCAAAGGGGGGAAAGGGAAAAAAGTTTATGACACCGTTGATGTTGATGACGCCGCTGTATATGTAGCAAGAATTCAAGGGAAAAATACATTGGCAACCTTTGAGGCTACTCGTTTTGCCCCAGGTCGTAGAAATTACAATAGTATCGAAATTTATGGAAGCAAAGGTTCGGTATTGTGGAACCAAGAAGAGATGAATGAGTTCCACTATTTCAATCGTAGTGACCCGCCTACCTTACAGGGCTTCCGCAAAGTTCAAGCCTGCGATATGGGTCATCCTTATGTGCACGCATGGTGGCCACCGGGACATATTATCGGTTATGAACATCTTTTCGTCCATGAAATTTATGAATTCTTGTGCGGCTTAGCCAGTAAGAAGATAAACTATCCCACATTTGAAGATGCAGTAAAGTGCCAGGCGGTGTTAGATGCCGTAGAGCGTGCTGCTGCTTCGAAGAAATGGGAAAAAGTTGTTATTTAAGTTGTAAAAAATTTTTAATAAAAGGAGAATGACTATGAAATTAGGTTTGTTGACAGTCATGTTCGGCGGGACACCCTTAAAAGATGTCCTTGAAATTATTCGCCCTCTGAAACTTCAATGTGTTGAATTAGGGACAGGGAATTATCCCGGCGGTGCCCATGCTCCTTTGAAAGAATTATTATCCTCTAAACCCAAGCGTGATGAATTAAAAGCGATGTTAAAGGGAGAAGGGCTGGAAATTAGTGCTTTGAGTTGCCATGGTAATTGCTTACATCCTGACACCGACTTTGCAAAGAAAAACCACGAAGTGCAAACAGATACCATTCGTTTAGCTCATGAATTAGGTGTTAAAGTAGTTATTGACTTTTCTGGTTGCCCGGGTTCTGACCCATCTGCAAAGAAGCCCAATTGGGTCACATGTGCCTGGCCTCCTGATTATCTGGATATATTAAAATGGCAATGGGAAGATGTGGCTATCCCGTATTGGTCAAAACAAGCAAAATTCGCCCGTGACCATGGTGTTAATCTTGCTTTTGAAATGCATCCCGGTTTCCTTGTATACAATACGGAAACATTATTAAAACTTCGCAAATCCTGCGGGAATAATATTGGCGCCAATTTAGACCCCAGCCATTTATTCTGGCAGGGTATGGACCCCTGTGCCGTTGTCCGTGTATTGGGCAAAGCCATATTCCATGTGCATGCTAAAGACTCCAAAGTAGATGCAACCAACACAATGGTAAATGGCGTGCTGGATACAAAACATTATGGCGATGAAATTCATCGTTCCTGGATATTCCGCACTTGCGGTTATGGGCATAGTTTAGAATGGTGGAAAGATTTCTTCTCCAACCTGCGTATGGTAGGTTACGATGGTGCTATTAGTATTGAACATGAAGATAGTTTAATGTCCAATCGTGAAGGCTTGACCAAAGCGGTTGAATTTCTAAAACAAGCCCTTATTGCGGAAAAGCCAACGGCAATGACCTGGGCATAAAACTTTTTTGAAACAGGGGGAGTCGAATATAGGCTCTCCCTTAACACTTTTTGAACTCTTTTTTAAGGAGGATTTGTCATGGCTATTCAAGTAGGTATTGTAGGTTTGGGAATGATGGGTAAAGTGCACTTTGACACTTACAACAAATTAAAAGGTGTAAAAGTGGTGGCAGTGTGTGATGCAGATGAAAGGAAACGAAAAGGGAACATAGGTCCCTTTGGAACTCTTGACCTGAGCAAAGTAAAAGTATATTCCCGAATAGAAGAAATCCTCAACGACCCTCAGGTTGAT
>Ga0116168_1000755_pt1 | contig 29690 bp, 26 predicted proteins | sample AD_UKC129_MetaG_FD_89795 | JGI IMG/M metagenome (GOLD analysis project Ga0116168, IMG submission 89795) | Active sludge microbial communities of municipal wastewater-treating anaerobic digesters from Canada - AD_UKC129_MetaG | ecosystem: Engineered > Bioreactor > Anaerobic > Digestate | place...
ATATAGAAAGCCAAGATTTTTGAACAGACGTAGACCTGAAGGATGGCTTGCTCCAAGTGTTAAATGGAAAGTGGATGCACATATTAGACTTGTAAATTTTATAGCCAAAATACTACCAGTTACTAAAGTTGTAATTGAAATGGCTCCATTTGATACACATAAGATAGTTAATCCAGAAGTTAGTGGCAAAGAATACCAAGAAGGACCACAAAAAGACTTCTGGGATGTTAGAGAATACTGCTTGTGGCGTGCAGGATATAAATCTGAACTGTCGGGTAAAAAAGGTGTATTAGAAGTACATCATATTGTTCCCAGAAGTCAAGGTGGAACAGATAATCCATCTAACTTAATAGTACTAACTGCTGAGGAGCATAAAGAAATACATGAAGGCAAGATTAAGATTCCCAGTAGTAAACTTAAAAAAGTTAAAATTCTCAAAGACGCAAGTCATGTATCAACAATAGGATGGTATATAGTTAACACATTAAAAGGACGATATGACATCAATATAACTTATGGTAGTATTACAAAAGCAAAAAGAGTAGAGATGGGATTAGAGAAGACCCATAGAAATGATGCATTTGTAATTGCAGGTGGTAACAAAAATGTTAACAGAGTACCTGAATGGTGTTTTGGTAAGTTTTTCAGAAGGCAAAATCGTTCACTGCATAAAGCAAATCCAATTAAAGGTGGAAAAAGACCAGTAAATACTGTTAAAGAAGTACATGGTTTTAGGAGATTTGATAAGATTGAGTATCAAGGTAGGACATATATCATTTTTGGATTGAGAAGTAGTGGTTATTTTGCAATAAGTACTTTATTAGGAGAAAAGATAAGCGACAGTGTAAAATATACCTGCTTAAGACTTGTGGAGAAGGCGAAAATGTTAATGTTCGAAAGGAGGGAACGGCGCATTCCTCTCCATCTTACAGAAGATGGAGTCTCCTGCGCTGGCTTATGATGAAGATAATAGTTAATTAGGTAGAACCTGTGGAATTAGAATAGCTTAGAGCAAGAGTCTCGTATAGATATGATAAAGTTCTAAATAAATGGCGCAAATTCACAACATATGATTTACCTGCAAGTGACCAATTAGTTCAACTATTGATGTCATAGTCATCTCTTGTTTAGGATAGAGAATATGATATACGCGACATATCGTTTGCAATACAATCCAGAGAAGGAATGGATATTCTAACATTGGAGCTTGTCGAGTACGTATGACATTCAAATGCTACAATGCCGGCAATGAATTAATTGCAGAGTTTACATGCTATCCGTCATACGATGATTCTGTATTCGTAATCAGATTCGATTCTTAGGAACATTAGTATAACTCAATAAATGTGATCTTATAGGCCGCATATTACGCAGTAGGAGAAGAATTAAAAGACAAGCGTGATATGCAATTTAGCTACTGGATGAATGCTGATAGTATGACAGTATCGTTCAATAGACAATTTTCATAAAACAGAAGGGATGGTGAGTAGTGTGGATATAAACGAGATATACAAGTGGGTATTCTATGCGGCAATTGCTGTGTAGGTCGTTCTAAGTATTTTAATCCCATACCAACAACAGTCGGCTAGTGTGCTTAACGATTACAAAGAATCAACACAATTTCCAGTCATAGTTATGAACGATAGTGGTATAATACCATCAGTTGTGAATGACAAGTTAGTATTTGCAAGCAAACTCGAAGAGTAGGCTTTTAACAGCTATCTAGAACAGATTGTCTAGGAAGTTAAGTAGACATATCCAGATTGTGAAATAGTTGAGTATAAGTATTCAGCAGAGCAGAATACCATAGTCTTTATTTTGAAGAAAGGAGCTTGATCATATGCGGCATTTAACGCTTAAGGAGGGCGATGTTTTATTATTCCCAACACACTTGGCAGATTTTCTTAACACCATTGAACCGTTTAGCAAGAGTCCTGTAGATTGGCGCACAGTTGCACAATTGATGAATCACAAATATATTCACGCCGAACTTTACGTCGGAAATAATTACTCACTTGGTTAGGGTGGCAATGGCGTGCATCTTAACTTACTCAATATAGACGTATTGACAAGAATGCACGTGTATCGTCTTGTAGACCAAATACCGCAGCCAGAAATGAAGAGTTAGGTTGAATCTTTCGTACGCAGGAATTTCAATAAATAGTATGACTGGGTTTCGCTTGTCCTGAATGGCCTGACATCAGTATTGTCGCTTGGCAATGACTGGCTCGAATAGAATATAGAGAACTTTGAGACTTACTCAAATTAGGATAAATTAATATGCAGCGAACTTGTGGCCCGCTTCTACGAAGAATCGTTTGGCTTGAAAGTTGAGCGTAAAGCAGAGTTTGTTACACCAGATGATATAGCACAATCTAAATTATTCAGAAGGCTGGTGTGATTGATATGGATAATTAGTTTGTTCAATTGCTACTTGGTTTCCTGTTTGGTATATAGATACCATATGGAATATCTGTTATCAAGCCAGAATGGTTTGTAAAACTCGTAGTACAAGTATTGTCGAGATATTAGAAAGATGACGTTATAAGAAATAAAATAAGTAATTAGCTCGGCCAGAAATTAATGGATATCGGCACATAGCTAATTACTTATTATCCAGATGACCAAGAAGACAATTCAGAGCCTAAATAATTCTATATTTAATGATATATATTCATTCTGATTTATACCTATTCTTGATAGTTCTAATATGTTCGAGCCAGTCATCTTATAAATATAATCCAATTCATTAGCGTCACTTGTATCTGTGAATGCAATACATAGAAATTCAGTATCACCTATCTGCTTAACAATTGAAAAGAATTCTAAGCCAATTACTATTTCATCATATTCGCAGTGACTAAATAGCAATTCGTAGTACGAGTACTTATCATTGACTAATTCAACATCTTGTGGCCTAACTTTCATTATTAGAAACTCTACATTTGCTGGCTGTTCAATGTCTATTTCGTAACTGTTTATCTGCTCTATCATCTATTGCTGCCCAATGGTCTAATAAGGTTTTAATTTGTTTGCTTTATCTTCATCTAAGTCAGTTATCACAATAGCTTCTCTGCTACTAAGTCCAGTGAATGGCATATAGAAAGAATTAGAACTAGGTATGTAGAATAAATCGTGTGGCACAAGTTGATCTGGCAATCTAAACACCCTGACTCGCATAAAGCATTTCCCTCCTCCCATCGCACTTGCATTATTATAACATTACATCTTGAAGTTAAATGGCGGCACATAAACATGCCGCCTCTTTTATATCACATCATTGAACTAATATAACCTGTTGACCTATTGTTCATATTGATCGGTATGTACCATCCGTATTGCGAATACTCTGCAATTAACTCGCCTATATCGCTGCGATACATGTCTATCTCAGTCTAAGTTAAGAATCCTGGCCCAACATAGCCTAAAGGCTAGCTTGTGCTTGAGTTATTTAACGCCTGTTGCTATGCGGTGCCTGCAACTGTAACGTTATTCTAATTCTGTATTTGTATATGACCACTCATTATAGAAGATAACGTATCTAAGTATGTGTCATTATACACTCTATTTGATATTATTATATTAGGCAGATAACGAACTATATCTCCGTCGTCGTCGCCACCTATTAAGTCCTACACGTGCTTGGGCACGACTATATGATTTTCCGATAGGCCAACGAATCTGACAAATGGTGTCTAACCGAGTATAGGGTCTCTGCCTAGAAATCCAACCATTTCGCCAATTGCCGGCTATTCTTTTCTGAAATCGTACTTATCTGCGTCACGCTAAACGTCTAATCTAGCTTTATACACATAGTCGCCTGCTCTAAGACTTCCTCTAATTTTACTCATTACTCCATTCATACGATTATCAAGGTCTATTTGTTTTCCTACAAAATGCTGATATTGAACTTCCAATTGCTGATATACATTTGTCTAGAATTGTAGAAATTGAGTTGGGTCGTTTATATCTACAAATTGTACCTATTCTTCAGGCGTTGCTTGATCAAGTAAAGGCCGCAGATGCACTAACGTCGATCTAAGATTCTCAAATAGCCCTGTCCTATTTATACCTGTGCTTCTGTTATTGATCATATTTATCGTTATCTACTGACCTGCCTTACTCTAGCCCTGCTATGCGTCTATATATATCTATTGATGTAAATAGCCGCTAAACAAGTTCTAATACCGTTCCTAAGTATAATTATTTATCGTGCGGCCATTAGAATATGCTTGCATTCTATTGCCGCCATTAAAAGATTGATTGAATTTCTGATACATATCTCTAAGCTGATCTGCAAGTTGCGTATTGCCATTGCTTGCCTACTAGTCTATCTAATTTTCAAATTGAGTTTGAATAAAGTACTAGCCGCCCATTAGAATGTTTTCTATAGCATGACGTGGCAATTTAACTCCGCCTTGTGTATTGCTCTAAGTCGAATGCAATCCTGTTATGAATACACCTTGATCTTTAGTGAAGCGTTTAGCAAATTGCGAGACTACAGACTAACCGAATGTGAGCTATCTGTTCTAATTGAATTTCAAACCCTAAGTAAACTTTTCTGTCTACTAATCTGCCAATCTGCTCTTTTGCTTAATCAAGCTTGTAGGCAAATTATTTCTCAACTATGTTGACAAATCCATTTGCCTAAATTGCTATGCCGACGAATTGTACATAAACGAATATACTCCCTAAAATAGGTTCTATAGAGTCTCTGCACCAAGATCGAGGTAAATGCCGCCCTTTTCTACCTTAATGAAGTCGTCTACTGTAAGACGTGTAAATAGCAAATTCTGGCCCTATATTTCAAATGACTGATACTAACCTTGCTTACGCTATATATTCACCATTCTAGCTACGTTAAGCATGTCTGTGCTAAGTTTGAATTCTGGATTCTCTAGTCTTGCAAACGTCTTAGTCTAGCTAAATAGTTCCATTAACCAGCCGCCAATTGGGTCTGGCATATATATATCTTGGCCTATGAAACTCGTTAATTTGCGCTATGTGTCTACATCAAGTCTTACTAAGTTCTAACCCATCTAGTTTGTTTCTCTACTGCCTTGTAGCTATTGCTACATAGTACGAATGAAATCTGCTGTCGTATTCAATCTACCGCGTGAGTTATACTAGCTAAGCTAATTCTATAAGATGTTAAGTTGTTCTGGCTATGTGTCCTAATATCGTCTAGATGTAATATACCGACCTAATGTCTTATTCCAAGGCTCTAACTATCCTGCAAGACTATAAACGCTACCCTATGTCTTGTATTGACCCTACTATCCTTCGTAGATCATTCCGTACTATGACTCTAAATTCATGTACCGCTCATCGAATCTTACTTGCCCACTTTGCACTTTGTCCTATACTACCTAATACTACATGCCGTGCTATACAAAAGGCTACATGTTCCTGTTCTATATGTAGAACATCTAATTCTTTGTCGGATCATCTACATTAAAAATTGTCGAGACAAGATTCTCTATCCCAAATGACTAGAATTGCTAGAACGTTTGAGCGTACATAATTGAGCCGCCTTTTAGTTCCTACCAGTTTTCCTGTGATATATCAGTGAATAAGTCGTGTATTATAAATTGTGCGTTAAATCCTGCTGATACATATCCACCATTTTTATCTCTATAATACACTGGCAGCGTAGTTGCGTTTTGTAACTACATCTAAGCGTCCTATAAACCTTGCACATCTGTAAGTTGCGACTAAACGACGCCATGCGTATTAACTGGCTGAAATGGCTAATTACTGCCGTACTCTCTATAATTCAAATCAGATAAGAATTTCTGTGCACGCAATATTCCTTGCCCAATCTATGAAAGTTTATTATGTCTGCTTGGCTGCTCGTTCATTATAAGCATTACTGGTACATACTGAACCTTGCCATCTGCAGTTGGCACCTAAAAGTAAAGTTCTGAATTAAATTCAACGTTCTACATACCTTTCGATCGTTCAGGCCCTACAAATTTTAACGTCTGTTCTTGTGAAAATCTAGTCACTTCAGTACTACCTGTACTTGTAACTCGTTCGTATCCAAATAGTTCTCTGAACTTCCTACTTACCATATACATATCGCCTTCGAGTATTTCCTGAGTGCCAGTTATAGATCGTAGAATGTCCTCGTCACTTTTAGAAATAACCATAGTTGGCAATAATAAGCCGACGTCTTGATTTACTGTACTATTATTTTGCTGGCCACCGCTAAGTGTTTCTAAGTTCGGTATCTGTTGTGATATGTACTCAGTATTATTTATCTGCTATAGCAAATTTCTATCTTCTATCAGTGCCCGATCTACTGTTCCCAATAATCTTATAGTCGGTGCACGCTGATAATACTAGTTGACTGCTCTTATTAAGTCTGTTACGTTCTAGAACATATTAAGCATTTCCTGTGTTGGCTATGCAACGTTCTTCTCTGGCACGAACTGCTAAACCTAACCTGGCCTATTTGGTGTACTAAGTGATATATAGTCCTATCTATTAGGAGGCTAGACAGTTATATTCATGCCCTATACTTTCAAGTTAGTAGGGCTCCACATATTTTGTGCTGTCTTTAATATATCAACATCCAAATTGCGCCCACGTCTCGATAGTGAGTTTAATCGTGTCTACTAATTAATCATTCTATCTTGTAGCATCTGAATTGCTTCTTGGCCTGTTATTCCGCGGCTTGTCTAAAATTGATCTATTAATTGCTGAAATTGGTCAACTGTCATACTCCAATCTTTCTATGTCATCCACTGATTTAACTGAGTGGTCGGCAAAATTTCATTTGATAGTGTGTATATCTCTGATAGCTCATCTCTAATCTATTTAGATGAGAGAGTTAGCTAACGCAGCCGTTCAAATGTGCGAAGCATATCAACTGTTACAGTATTAGTCTATCTATTATTTTGCATTGCAAGCTACGACTGATATGTCTAATCTAGAAACTATGAACCTATTTCTCTGAACTATTCGTTTTTTATCTTATACGAATAGCCATTAACGAATGCAGTGCCAAATTCAAAATCGTTCTCTTTATGCTCGATCGGTTTATAAAAGCCAATTGGCTAGCCGCCCATATAACTTGCGTACATTAAATCCTATGCCGAGTTCAGTTTGCCGCCAAAATCTAGTGTCTACTCTGTCTATAATTCTGATTCCATCGATGGCTAGAAGAAGTAATGCTATATTGCTCTTATGCCGCGTTCTGTCGATTGAGTCTTATACAGTGGTGTTCTTGCAAATGGATTTTCAGGCACTGAAATGAAAATTGCGGCACGTGAGTTGTTCTCTGTACCGCTACCTCTAACATAGAATCCAGACGCATATGCTTTACCCTAATATTTAGTATAGTCATCCAAGCCAGTAGTTGATGTGAAAACGCCACTAGGGTCTGCCATGAACTGATCTATATTTTGAAGTTCTTCCATTTTGGCATTTGATATTTGGTTTCTACCTTTTTCAAGCATATCGATCATTTTGGTTCTAATATTAGTAGGCATCTAATCTATAATGCCCAACGCCGGCGTGAATTTATTGCCTGTAAGTGCCTGAATTACACGTTTATACTAACCGCCTTTCAGCTAAGTTGTCAATTCGCCGCTTACAAGTAAGTTAAACTGCTCCTCTGCACCTTTATTACCTCTAACGAACTAGACGGTTTTATAAGTCTCTGTAGGTGATAAACTTTGCCGTGTTATATTCTATTGCGCGATTATGCCCTACCATAGAGTTGGCTAATTCTTTATCGGGCCTGGCCCAAGATATGTGCTTTGTTTAGTTACCATGTCGTAAAGCTATAAATGCTATGAGCCTAGTTGTTTTGAATACTAATCGAGCATGTGCACGTACTCGAATGACTGCAACGTATTCTAAACCAATTCATTTCTTTTCTTTCTTAAAACTGGTGCACCAAGTTGCGGATTCTACAACTAGTCCTTGACACTATCCAAATCAGAGCTTGAGCCCAATGTCTTTATAATCTACTAGTCGTCTTTTAATACATTCAGAAACTCATTGAACTAACGCTAAAATAATTGCTAATCTGTTTCATTTGGGCTTGCATTTTGCTATACATTCTTATACATGCCATACAGCATTGCTCTGAAGAAATCTTTTCTGCCTTGGTCAGTTAGATTAGGTGAGCTCAAACTGTCAAATGTCATGCCGCTGCCAGCAAGCAGATTATTGACGTAATCTTTATTTATCAGTTCTGGATGCTCTAGAAATGGATTTTCAAACTATGTCTAGAATATCGATAGAGTCTGGTAATCTATATCTGCGGCACTTGTCCAAGGCTTTTTACTTCTTACCTAATCTGCTAATATACTTACAGTAAGCGAGTAAACAGGCTCGTTAGCCTATTTATCCAAGACTTTCTGTACGTCACTAATAGCAAGGCTCATTATTCCCTTACCTATTTGCGGCTACCTATCAACGAACGAGTACTGAAACTGTTGAATGCCAGCAAGCTAATTTGCATATTCATTTAACTGATTAAGCTAACCATAGCCGGCGATATTTACGCGTGACAATACTGCTCCATGAAATGTGCTAGCTCTAAATCCGGCATTTAGAATATTTGCACTCTCATTTAACTGCTACTCAATTTCGTTGTATGCTTCTTGTCCACCCTAAATTCCACTAAACTGTTGACGTATCTCGTCTAACAGTTCTCGCTTTAAGTTTCTGGGCTGCTGTTTCTTTCTATTTAATACGTCGCCTATTTGATACTATAACTGTTCAGATTGCTAATATAACTTGAACCATTCATTTTCTGGCGTCAGATCGCCTAGAATCTGATTTATCTGCTGGCCTAATGACTGATTTGCTACTTCGTTTGAATGCTAGTATCTAGATAATCTTGCTATCAAATCAGAAACTAATGAAGGCTCGCCAGATTTAGTCTCTTCCTATATCCAACCGCGAAGTTGGTCTAACATAGTCTTATTGCCAGTTGTAAGGCTCTTCATTCGTTGCTAAAAGTTTGTAGCTTCGGTAACAACTGTCGATGTAGGATTCCAAGTTCTTGGTAGTAGATTCTATAGTTCTCTTACCTTATCAGAATTGGGGCCTAGGAAATTATACATGTAGTCATCAAACTAACCGACAGTCTTTAAGCTGTAGTATGTATGCTACTAAACTGTGTTCTAGAATACGTTCATCTGCTCCAATGCCGACGTATTGCCTTGTATGCCTGGCAATTTCGATAACCTAGAGTAGAGCGATATAGCAACATTCTGAGTTACATCTTCGTACATATCTGGCATATACGCGAGCATTTCTAGTAATTCCCTATTACTTGCGTTTATTCTTGCAAGCTCTCTATTGAACTAATTAACGTCGCCTGTAGCATTAAACGCGGCACGCTAATTTTCTATTTCGTTTAGTATGTTTTGTATATCTTGCTAAACATTCTAATTTGCACCAGACTACTATCTCTGTTGAACATATCTATCATACCTAGATAAGAAATAACCTAATTTTGTGTTTTCACTATTAACTATCTTGCGGCCATATGGCAAGATATCTTCTTCAAGCCATTGGCTTAGTGCTGTTCTTACTTCAGCCTCATTTAGATTACCAAAACCCTACTACTCATAGTCACGCTACAGAGCTGTTGCAATTTGATCAATTCCTCTATTTTGACCGTTCTGGCCCAACAAGGCTTGCTCAACTTGCTGATTCACATCAGTATACTACAGTGAATTGTTTCGGTCTAATCGCGCACCCAATTGAGTGTAGAAACTTATCATCTATATTTCCTATACGTTAGTTGTCTACTACATCTAACGCATATGTTTCTGCGACGTGCCAATAACCTAATTGATTCTATTGAACATATCGACCTATGTACCAACGACATTCTATTTCTCTAACTTCTACTTTTCTTGCTATACTAGCTTTTCAGTAGGCTAGAATTGTACTCCATAGGCCGTGAATAGGTCTGTTATAGAGCTTTGAGCATTTCGTCTAAAGCTCTAAATTACTTGGTCTTCAGTCAAATTACCGCCTGTCTATTGCTATCTAGCTACTTGTTGCTATATTATCTGCTGCTAGTGAAGTGACAAGTCTTGCTACGTAATTGGTTGATTTGCCGGCGTATTGCGAAACAAAACGAAATCTTGATACTATGACCGTGCTAAGTCTATATTTACATTATTTTCACCAGCTGGAATCGTAACTCCTTCAAGCTTATTAATGAATTTAGAACGATCTACAGTATCAGCTTGCAAGTTCTTAGGATTATTGCCAAGCTGCACTGCACCAAACATATTTTTAATTACTCTTGATACGTCATCACCTTCTGTTACTTGCGCAGAAGTAAATGGATTGGCAGTGCCTTGATACAGAGTTTCAAATCGCTGCTGGATTGTATTATACTAGCTATTAAGTTTATCTGCCGCCGTATTGATTACAGTACTATTTGAAATGATTGTTCTACTCTTTTGTATATCCTGATAAAAGCCCTGCACGTCCTAGTACAGGCTCTTTGGCGATACGTAATCTCCCTTATATTTACTCAACGTCTATTTCAGTGCATTGCCAGCCATACGCTACAAATCTGCGTTCTGGCCAAATTCCTAATTGTAATCTATTTGATCTAATATACGAGTTGCAGTATCAGTGCTTATATACTACTAATCGAGAGTTAAAGTGCCGCCAGAAATTCTGACTAACAGATTTTCAACAAAATTTCTAGACTGCATTGCATCATCTACTCTGGTTACTACATCTCGTGCACTACTGACCTAGTTATGCAGTTGAGTAACTCTGCTATTAAATGTATTATATGTCGCCCTATTGTTTAGTACATTATCTATATTCTGGCGTATGTCGTTTAGCTGATTAAGTATCTGCTGAGCCTGACCCTATCCGCCTTGTTGAAGATTATTTATCTGCTGATCAAGTTCGTCTCTAAGCTACTAACCAAACCTATTGAACAGATCGTCAGGATTAGTTTGTCTACCAATTCTAATAGGATTCCGAATCTTCTAGTATCTGCCGCTAGATATGAACTGGCCATACTAATTGCCAAGCTATTCTTCAACAACATCCTAACCATTGCGTGCGGCATTACCTTGCTATATTATTGTTTCATATATACTTTGCATTAATTCGCCGCCATAGTTAAATGAGCCATTACTTAGCGTGCGAATTGAATTGAACTACTAGTATATTACATCTAATGGATTCATTGGATCACCTCACTAGGTCAGTAGGACTAGTACATTTGCTTGTACGGATTGCTCATAACTAGTGTATCTGATACGCGGGCCTTAAGATCATATGCGTGCTGAAGCGAATATTGCATAATCTGCTATTCTGCTTTTGAATACCAAATTGATTTATCGTTAACGACGGCATAATTGCCCATCTATCCTATTACACGATATTTTCGTTTCAACTCTCTTGACTCGTACTACTACTGACTAATCTACTAAACTCCATATACACCCATTGCTATTCCTGTAATCGTTTGCGATATATTCCATGCTTGCCAGCCTGTTGTTAAGACTGAAGTAATAGTATGCTAACCTATTTGATTAGTTAGCATTTTTGTCATCTGCGACTTCAATTCCGCCTACTACTAGTCATCAACAATTTTGCCAGCCTATTTTGCCTGCTCAACCTAGAAATCCTAATATGTCTGTGCAATTCTGTTCTATTTATCCCAACCGAATAGTTTACTCAATCGTTTATAGCCCTACTGCGGCTCGTAACCTTTCTTTATCTAATATTGCTTCAACTCTTCTTGTACAGATTTAGACATTAAATTAATATTTCTATTCAAGCCCAATCTTTTGATCTAATCTGGGCCTAATTGTTCTACTACGCCCCTGCCTAACTCGTACTGCCATATAGACTACTAATTAATTGCCTCGCCACTTATTTTCCATATGCCAAAGTTTCTATCAAGTTCCGGATGATTAACATACCAATTTATTATATCTTTACCAGTATCCTAATCGAACATCAGCGGATTTGACTACAACGTAGTAGAGTATGCACTAGGCATGTACTCTGCAAGCTAGCCTAGTTTCTCTAGGTTTTGAGGCGTCAACTACGTAGAACTGGTTGGAAATCCAACAAATTTCTGCCACCAATTCTGCGGCACAGTCTAGCCTGCAGTCTACATGAAGTTATAAGACAATACAGACTCACCAAACACACCAATTGCCATGCCCATGCCCATATTAAAGAAGGTCTTAGCAACTTGATGTGGATTACGTAACTCCTGCTCGTTTAATTGCTGATTATTCAATTGGAACATAAATGGTGCACTATTAAATCTAAAGCGGTCGTTAGCCATATAGCAACTCCTTAATTGAAGTTATTTGCCTTATCAATAACCTCGCTGGCTAGTATAAATCTTGCCTAACTAGAATTCGTCGTATGCAGTTTTATGCACGCCCTAATTTGACTATACAACTCCCATAGTTATAGCACCACCAATGCCTATTGGTATTGCTAAGTTACTATATGCCAGTGCGTTATATTTTACCTTATCGAAACCTCTATAACCAATCGCAGAGTCTATATCTTTATACAGCTTATTAAAATCATTATTTACCTAAGTCCGGCTGTATTCATAAAGCAGCTTGCTAAATTTACTGTTTATATATGATTTTGCCATAATACCCATATCGTCTGCCGTTGGATTATATCCGTTACGCACAAATTTAGTTACATCACCTTGATGTTGCTTATCAAACATTTTATTACGCATAAAGCTGTATACTCTATCCATATCCGTGGCCTTATCAATACTATCAATTCCTTCTATGTATTTTGCTTCGCCAAATGTGCTTGACCATAACTTATCAAAGTTTCCTACTTCCTTTATGTTATTTTGATTAATGCCTGACACAAAACTATTCCATTTAGTATCAAAGTCATTTATAGTGCCTGCTAACTGTCCTCGCATAGTTGGATCGATATCTGACAATACTTCGTCTATATTAGTTATAACACCACTCTAGTCTCGTTTGAAAATGCCACCAGAGTATGCTTGTTGCACCTTATTTGCTGCATTGCCAAGCATTTCTGCTGGTGCTCGCTCATAACGGTTAATGCCAGAATTGAATTGTTCCCACGTCATTTTATTGTAGAAATCCTAATTTGGCTTATTAGCAAGTCCCTAAATTGTGCCCTGCCCACTTGCCACACTTGATAATTTTTCAAGAGCCTACGTTGTCTATTTACGATCTGCTTGACCAAAGCCCTAAAGTTCTTCTAATATACCAGGATTGCCAGTTAGTTTACCAGCTTGATTAATTACTTGTCTACCGCCATCATTAATTATCTATTCACCTTCGTACTTGCCAATTACGCCGGCTTCGTTAGCTTTATCTCTCAATTTGAGCCAAACTGCTTGCTCGTATTTATCCATTTTATTAAATGTATCTGGATCACCAATTAAGTTTTTCTATAACACATCTGCTTCTTGTGTTGCTGCATCCTACGTCTTTAGCATTGTGACTATATTACCACCACGATTACGTTCCTATTCTGACTACATAGTTTCAACTTTCTTGCGAAATGGGTCAAGTTTACCTTTAACTTTCTAAATAGCCTAGGCATACTTTTCAACTTCTTCGTCTTTCACATCGCCAAATACTTTTTTTATATCATCTTTTGTACTACCAAATATTTCGTCCGCACTTTTGAAGAAATTCGTTAGTTTCTGGCCTGATTCACCAGCAATTCTATTTACTACTCCACGTAGACGCTATACTGGCTGTGCAACATCATCGCTTAGTGCTGTAGATACAAAATTTTGCATAAACTTCTACTATTTAGTAGCAGTCTTTGGCATTTCCTATCTTGCCTTACGCTATTGAAAACCTTTTACGCCGCCTATTACACTAAGGAAATTCAAAAATGGATTTGATTTCCTGCCTTTACCCTACCATTCAGCAAGTTCCTCTGTTGCTACCTCTCCTACTATAGGTATTATCACCTTACCAATACGTGCCATTACAGATTGCCTCCTTCACTTCTTATCTTTATTGAATTTAGATAGTACTGAACTTAAATCGCCGACAATATTGACTGATTGGCCGCCATATAGCTCGTTTAGACTCTTAAGCAATTTGAGCTTTCTATTTTCCAGATTCTCTACTAGCTGATATATGCTATGTAGTTTTTTCTCTGTCTTCTTGCCCTACTCACTCTCAGTTATAACTAGCTCTTCCATCCCATCATACTACAATTGCTACTGCTATCTCATAAGCTGCAATTCTGTGGCAACTAGGCTGTTTATAAGTGAGGCCTACTGTTTATCATTCTGCTATACCTAGAAACTATCTGTATACTCGTTATACCACCTCCGCTAATAAAGCAGTTCCAACGGGCACGATTCGCCTGGCAACCCATCTGTAATTGGGCATCTGCCCTTATATGGGCATTTCTCTGTGCCTTTGCAAATTAACTAGAGTGTCGATAGTTGGCCTAACTCAAATTCAGGCTAGTTCTATTCTAATTGGTTTACTAACTCTTTACTAAGTTTCTTCATTACACGCTATGGCAGTATACTCTAATCAGCTTTAACCTCAATGTTCTACACTTAACTCACGCTCCTCTCCACGTCTTTGAATTAACAAACTGAAACTATGTGTTAATTTAACGCTGAGATGGAGGGATTTTTGTGAAGAACACATGGCCAAATTACTTTGCCAATTACGATTAGTAGGAAGAGTATTAGCGCCGCAAATTGGGCGTTGATTATAAATTAAATTAGATATGTGTAGATTGCGTAGTCTATCATACGCTAGATAAAGGCCTCGATTTCGATGTGTCGTGTAAACCGCTATCAGAAGACTATTTTGAGCCTAGCGGCGACCCATTGGATAAAGTTGCATAGGATCCATATTTCTTCTCTAGCCTCATTTTGAATATCGAGCCTAGGCAATTTCAAAAGGAATTTCTCAGTTGCACTGCTGATAGAAAGGTGCTAAGAGTTTCTAGACGTTAGGGCAAATCGCACGCTATGGCTATCTATTAGCTCTGGTATGCAACTACACATCAGGATTAGCAAATAAGGATAGTTGCACCACGAGATATACACGTCAAAGAGCTATTTGATAAGATGGACCAGATGATTCGAAACTCACAATTATTAAGAGATAGCATAGTGAAAATATCAACTCGCGGCCTTAATGTATATAGGAAAAATCCGTATGAAATACAACTTAAGAATGGCTCTGTAATCCGCGGCCTTACTACTGGCGATAGTGATGGTACTAGTGTAAGGTCACAGACTGCAGACCTATTGATTATGGACGAATAGGACTACGTCAGTGAATCTGCAATTGCCGCCGTTTTTCCATTGATTTAGTCTAATAGCAACACTAGACTAGTTGTCTCTTCCACTCCGTATGTTGGTAAAAGCTATTTCTATCAGTGGTGCAATGATTAGGCTTACAAAGAACTTTATTATCCATATCAGCAACTTGATACTTACGATCCAGAAACCGACCTTGAATTTCAACGCACACTGACTAAAGAGCAGTATGAACGTGAAATCTTGGCACTCTTCTCAATGCAAGAGTCAGGCGTGTTCCCTAATAAACTTATCGACTAGTCACTTGAAGATTATGAATTTGATAATCCGCTGCATATACCGCCTGCAACATATACTATGGGTATAGATTGGAACGAATAGGCCGCAGGTGTGCAGATAGTCGTTGTCAGATGGGAGGCGTACAATCAGAAATTCAGAGTATGTAATCTTGTGCAAATCAATCCTTCTGAATTCACGCAACTTGTGGCAATTGATAAGATAATTGATCTTTATCATTAGTACAATCCAGTCAAGATAATGGTCGATGAGGGATTTGGCAATATGCAAATCCAATAGCTCAGAAGGTACGGAGTAGAGAACAACGATCAGAAATTTCTTGCCTAGCTCACGCCAATTTATTTTGGTTAGACTATAGAACAGTATGATCCTATAACTAGAGATATGCGGCAGGTACACTTGAAGCAGTTACTAGTCCAGATTACGTCCAGATTCTTAGAGTCAAACTCGTTGATCTTACCTAAGAAGTTAGATACCAAATCGCAGCTTGTAGGTCAGATGAGGAATTACATATTCACAGGCATCTCCGATGGTGGATAGCCAAAATATTCAAAAGGCAACGTGCACCAATTGGAATAGCTCATGCTTTAGCTCTATGGCATGTGGATGGTAAAAGATAGTGTATCAGGAAATTACACGTAGGCACCAACTGAAGTTGCTTAGTACGTTGGCAAAGGCAAGATGAGTTCCACATCCAAATTAGAGAATATGTATGGGAGGATGCGCAATGGCTCGCAAGATAGGCTTTTTGAAACACTCTACAGACGCAACAGAACAATATGAAACTAATATAACTGACAAGTCTAAGGCACAGGCAGTGGCCGAAATATTCGATTAGGCCGCAGAATAGCTCGGATAGACTAATAAGAGTGCATTAAAGAAATTCAACACCATCGCAGATATGCGAATAAGCTCAAGTTGGGATAACTAGGCATTCGATATAAACGTAACCGACGCATAGTAGGTAGATTAGTTAAAGAAAATCCGTGCCATATCTGATCCAAACGATCACGATCTACAGGTGAAATACAAGGATGTATACACTTAGCTCAAAATTTACATTGGTGCTAATATGCCGCCGAAATTGTAGGTCATATGCTAGCTTAATCCAATTCCGGTGTTAACAGATCAAGGTTAGCTCTACTTAACAGATGACGCTACCGCAGGGCTGTTATATAGCGATGGAGTTAGCGTTGTAACTGGCCTTGAGACTGACGAAGAATGGCAAAAGCCAGGCTAGACTACTAGCGATATGATCGAATAGTGTCGCATGAAAGATAACTGGGGCTAGTGCATAGATAATTTCGACTAGTCAGATCGTGCTAAGTTACAGTAGTCTAATTTAATACAAGTAATGAAAGACCTTAACTAGTCAGCCGGCGAATAGAATGTCGAAGTCTAGTAGTGCACTATGTCGCAAGATTGGTCTACACTGTTATTTTTGAAACTGTTGGTGAATCCGGATAGCAAACTCGACCTAGCTAGAGTCGTGCTTAGAAACACAATTGGCGTAATTGAGGATGTAATAAATCTCATATTCAAAAGTATGCGAGGTATAAACATACTTGGTTTTAAGCCTTTCGGCTTCCTACCTACGATTACTGTGTACGAACATTGGATACATAGAATCTTGGTAATGCAAAAATATCATATGTGCCCAATTTTCAAAGTAACAGAGGTCTTTGCAATTAGCGGTAAAGATAAGTTTATAGAGGAAGTAAAGGCCGATCCTTACACGTATGATGGGAAAGTCAGAAAACAAGACTCTATAGATATAGCTCTCAAAATGGCTGGCAAAAAGCCATTAGACTGAGGTGTAAATATGCTTAAATGCCTAAACAATTAGATTGGCTAGTCAACTAAAGTGTATAAACTAGGTAAGTACCAACGTTCAGATTAGAAGGCCCTAATTTACGGCTCGTCTGAACCATTCGAGGAAATAAATGTACCATATACACAGCTTGCTAATCCAGACACACAATAGTAGTAGTAGATACTTATAGGGCAGCTAGATAACAGCGATTCAAAATAGGAAGTTGGTAAAGTAATTGGTTAGCAAATAGGCAAAATCGCAGCAAACACATACGAGTAGTAGTTATCTGTAGAGCCAGCGTTATCAGATTCCATTGCATTTCAAAATACTAGTGCCGCTCTTGAAGAACGTTAGACCGGGCAATTGCAAGATTTCCTGAATGACACTAATTAGTTTGCTGACCTACTAAATGATATATTATCATCAGAAAAGTAGTGCTGTGTATAGAATCTTGGAGTATTCATCTTATAGTTTGCACTATAGTATAATGAGCTTGTAATCGAAGGCATAACAGAAAATGGCCAACGTAGATTCTATAAGCCAGTTTAGTAGAATGCACCTATCTTTGTCAAACGCACGCTTGAGAAAATGAATTATATACTTACACTGCCTGCAGAACAATTAGATAAATTTCTCAACAACAAGAAGATATGGGATACAGTCGATGGCTTAATTCGTGCAATTGATCAGCATCTTACACTAGTTGAAGATGTGTTTAACATCATTATAATTGCAGAGTGGTAGTTCAATACACAAACACCGTCGATATTTTAGCTATTATATAACCTAATGGCACTATTCATAACACAATAGATGGTTTAGCTACTAATGCAAGCCAAACTATTTGTAGACGAACGTGTATAGCAATTTATATCTCCAATTAAAATAGATGAGCAATAGATTTCAAAGGAATTATCATTCTCTATAGGCCAGACTTCAGAAGTTGTAGGAAATTACGACTACTCAACCACTAAGTTGGGCTTCGATCCTAAATATATAATAGACACATACTCAATTTAGCTGAGCACATATAAGCGTTAGTTCGAGTGCACTGGTAGTCAGGAAGATTTCACTGATGAATTAATCTAGTGGCTGTACTCATTCTTGGAAGCCAAATATGTAGAGCAGATAAAAAGTGTTATACTACAGTAGGATGAAGGTCCATATAAAGAGTTATTGACTATGTAGTAGTTTAAGTAGAATGGTGATCCTGTATATCAAACTGCAGATTAGATTGTTAACACTTCAGTTATGCTGTAGAACTATTCGTAGGTTGCAAAGGAACTATGCAATGATGAATCGTTCGTGTCTAAATTAGAAAATAAAATCAGTCAGTATAAGGCTAATATGGGCCAGATAGATGTTAATGTAATAGCACAAACGCTGGCACTTAATAGCTATCAAGGCCTGCCTGGTTAGTAGTTGCAAAATTAGTAGTAGTAGGCCGGCAGCCCTACAGAAATATCAATTAGACAGTAGTTCGAATCTAATATGTCTGGCTTCTCTTAGATAGATGTCATATAGCAGAATTAGTAGCTCTCGATCTAGTAGAATGCATAGGCTATACCAAATAAGTACAAGAACATCACAACAGAAGAACGTGCACATTTAATTGATCGATTATACAAATAGTACAACTGGCTAATAATTAAATATCCAGCCAACAATGGCGGGCAATAGTTTAAAAACTATATAGGTTTCATAGTTGATCAATTAATTAGAGTAGATGAGCCATCTGCACAATGCTAGAAGTGTGGTGCTATGTAGAATATGATCTACAAAGTCGCGCTTAATTTTGATCTTAATACTATGTAGGTCAAGTTAATAACCAATATAACTCAACTGCTATTTAATACATTAATCAGCTTTGAGACGCAGTAGCTCGGTTAGCTTGATTCATCTTCATTTGAGCCACCAAATCTAGTTAACTTTAAGCAAGTGTAGTCTGCAATACGACAATTTGTAAATCTATTTAAGATGGAAATTCAGAAGATTAAATAGTTAGTTAAAATATGTGCCAACGATCCGTAGAAGCTCAAATCTGAGTTAACTGAAAATCAGATCAAAGACCAAATAGAGGCCAAACTTGGCAGTGATGAAGTATATAAGTAGTTATTACTCTCACTCATTAAGATCATGAACTTTGGCGAATCTATATTTGATCAAATTGCTGGCTCGTAAAACTAATAAGCCGGCACAATTTTTGGAGGTAAATAATGGCACTATTTGGATTCGGTAGACATAAAGATAGCAATAAAGATTAGCAAGTTAAGCCACCAATATTGATGAGCCAGCAAGGCAATAAATCTGGTGGCGGGCAGCGATTTGAATTCAATGGTTCTATACTCGAAGGATACAAGCTATATAAAGCAGACTCGATAATTAAGCAGTAGGTATAGATGTATACAGAACTATGCCTAAATTCCGGCTTTCAAATTGTATCTAGCGATAAGACTCTTCAACAGAAAATAGAACTAAGAATCAAGGAAATTGAATTCAACACTGGCAGCACAATGGAATTTATAGTTCGGCAATTGCTAAAGGACTTCATATAGACTGGCAACTAGTTTGCCATTTATGCGCGAGATAAAGGATTCACAACTGGCAGAGCATATAAGTATGACAACAAGCAACTTGACCCAATTTAGGGCATATTCCCAGTTCCATCAGTTATGATGTCTATTTCACGCGATAGTAAAGGCACAGTCACTAACTATAGCCAGAATTTCGCATAGTTGCAACGCTCATCAAGCCTATCTATGTAGTGGAATGAGTAGAATACGTCCGCATCTGGTGGTAAGGCATTTAAGTAGACTGACGTATTACATATATAGTACGACTACGATCTCTTCACAGGGTTCGGCCGCCCATTCTTCTTTGAGTAGATCGATGATGTACTAATGTTACGTCGTTTAGAAATTCTCATGGACGATATAATCTCGTCTGGTTAGTTGTTTGAAGCAATGTATAAAATAGGCGATGCCAACTCGCCAGTAGTAAGTCAGCAAGAAATATTGGATGCAAAGTAGATTCTAGAAGCTACATCGCCATACGGCATAATCGTGGCACCTGGTAATCATTCGTTAGAAGTCAAGTCTACTAACTTGCTACAGGATATTATACTACTGTACGATAGAATGAGACATAGGGTATTTGGTGCATTAGGTATCTCATCAGTTATGTTTGGTGAATCTGGTTCTGCTAATAGATAGACTGCTAATGAATCTACTGAGACTATGTATATGCGTGCCCGAGATTTCCAGCGTACATTCGCATAGCAGATTAATTCTAACTTGTTAGTACATCTAGTAATGGACGCTGGATACGACCCACTCAAATTGGGCAATTAGATGCCTATATTCATGTTCAATGAGCCTGATATAGATTTGTTAATTAAAAAGCAGAACAACGCAGTGTACCTATACGAACATTCGTAGATCACTGAAACCGAGATGCGTAAGATGCTTAATATGAATCCAGTGTCAGATGCTGAACGACAAGATATGTATGTCAATCGCGTGCAATAGTAGAAATTTGGCATGTAGCAGAGTCAGTAGCAGAGCCAGTAGCCTTCAGACGAAAATCCAAAGAACAATAATCCAACTGGCAAGAACCAGATGCCGAAGTAAAACGATAAGTGAGGTGCAAGTATGTCAGAAAAATATTCAATTTACATACCGCTACCAAAGAAACTTGAAGACTTCGATAGCGATTAGCTTGAAATAACGCTTATAGCAAGCCATACAAACAGACTTATAAATGCTAGGAAGTATCTATCTAGCGAGTTCATCAAATAGCTCAATACGTGGACCACGCCATATCAGCGGCCCGTGTTAGTGCATCATAACGACTATGCAGACTAGATAGGCAGAGTCACGGAATAGTACTATGGCAATAAAGAATATCTATCTCAGGTGCTTGGCACTGAAATCAATTTTCCGCCAGACTAGGATGGTGCTATTGCACTGAAAGCCTATATAACCGATCAGGCGGCAATTAATAAAATCAAAAATGGTGTGTACACAACAGTATCAATTGGCTTTATGTAGGACGAACTAATATGTAGCTACTGTGGATAGCCTGTTGGCGAGTGTATGCATACACCAGGCCAAAAAATCGATGGCGAGATGGTATATTCTATACCACGCGGAATAACATTTGAAGAAGTAAGTTTCGTAAATAAGCCCGCAGATGATCATGCTGGGATAGTTAATATAAAACCAGTAGACCTTAATACTGCTTTACAAAAGGTAAACACACAACCATTATAGCGTGGCCAAAATTCAAATACTACACAAATTGGATATTAGTAGGCCACAAATTCGTAGGAACATATAACTGTAGATAGCGAAGATCAATTGCAATACAATCCAATTAGGATAGATGGCCATTAGTCTGTTCAAACTTAGCACGAATAGCCAAGTAAGGAGGCAAGTAGTATGAATGAAGTAAAAGACTCAGTAACTGAGACTGCAGATTCACAATACAAAAGTGAATTGCAGAAGGTAACTAACGAATTAAAAGCCGTAACTGCGGAGCGTGATAAACTGAAGGAGACAGTACAAAAACTTAACGACATGCTCAAATCCGAGCTAGTAAGTAAAGTAGTTAACAAGAAGATGCTATTACTAGAGTAGAACGACGATGAAACTGAGTAGAAATTGGTAGCAGAGTACACTAATATGTCTATCGATTAGCTACTCGTACTGGATAAGGAGTATTCTGGATTAGTCGACTCGCTATTCGATGAATTAGAATAGTGTGAGAATTGCGAAAGCGAAGACTCATAGCAATTAGAACCAATAATCAAACCAGATACTACAGTTAAGCCAGAGTAGGAGAAAGAGCCAAAGAAAGAAGAGCCGGCCACAGAATAGTCAAAAACTGAAGAGCCAGCAAAAGACTAGTAGGTAGCTCAATAGGTTACTTAGGAAGATAGCACTTAGGGCATTAAAAAGGTAGAATCGCCATTGGGCACAACGGTATTAGATTAGTTCGAGTCAGTTAAGAAAATTCTTGGATTAAAGTAATAACAGGAGGTCAGAAGTATGGGCAAAGTATATAACAACTATCCAATTCCTATGTACAAGATGCGTGAGTACTCAGACGGCATTAGGATTGCTGGCGGTATAGTAATGAGACCAGCACCATATTTGCCAGTTCTAACAACAAGAAGCACACAAGATGGTAACTACTTAATTGAGAAAGGTGTAGTTATCGAAAAGGGTTCGTTCGTCACATTCGACCAGTTTGGTTATGTCGTGCCAGCATTTGTCGGAATGAAAGCACTTACATATAGTGCAATAGACGCAGCATTTGGCACATTCGACATCGATTCGTTCTCTGGTAAAGTATCAGATGCAGTAGTAACCGGTGGTAAAACATCTACTAAGAAACTCGGTACAGATGCAGATGCAGATGTAAAGATAGGTATGCCAGTTGGAATTTAGATGTTTGACGTGTTCCAATGGGATATGAATAAGGACCCATGGTATCAAGTCCAGCCACAACTTACAATCGTGGCAGATAGAATGATACTCTACGCATTGGACGCAGATCACGAGGCATTAATATACACGCCTGGCACGATTCTTACTCTTGATTAGTCTGGATTCCCTGTACCACTTGATTTAACGCCTACAGATGCAAATAACTTGGCAAAGGGCTTGTAGTACGGTATAGGTAGACTTGTTAGAGTCATCGATGTCAATGGCATCGACTAGGAATTCACTGGCGGACTTGAGTATGTAAAATATCCACCTGATATAGTATTACCAGGCGAGCCGACAAAAGGCTTGTGGGATGGTATCGATCTTACAACCAAAAAAGGCTTACTAATTCAGTTGTGGTTCTGAGGAGGTATATATATGGCCGATCTTAAAGATTATATTAGTGAAGTAGTTGAAGAAAAGGTAACTGAAATAGTTGCCGGAAATAGCGAAGTACTCAATTAGATAAAGAGGTCTAATGAGGATAAGGCAAAAGTCAAATTGATGAAAGAAATAATTGAGAATAACGGGCGTGTTGATAGAACAAGTAAGAAGATAGAACTTAAAGACTTGATCACGTCGCCTGAATTCGTTTCATACTTCCCAGTTGTCGTACAGGAAATGGCATTGGAGGCAATGGAACCAGAGTACATAGTTACAAAGATGCTTGAAGTCATGAATATTAACTCGCCAAGTTTGGTTATCTCTATGCCTATTTTTGGTCTCGTCGGTCAATCGCTCGATGTCGGTGAAGGTACAGAATATCCAGAACTCACAATCAAAGCTGGCGGTGGATACAGCACAGTAACGCTCGGTAAGGCTGGCGTTAAGGTCTCCATCACTGAAGAGACAATAAAATATTCCAGATTTGATATATTCGGCAAAGCAATTAAAGAGGCATAGAAGGCACTTGCAAGATGGAAGGAAACAAAGGCACTTAAGATGTTGCTTGGTAGTGCACAGACACTTGCAACTGGCGGTACTGGCCTCGATTACGATGCATAGCCAAATAACGGCTTGACAATGGATGATATAATCAATTAGATACTCAAGATGCTCGATGCTGGATTCAATATCGACACGATAATCATGCACCCACTTGCATATCCTATTTTCTAGTTCAATCCAACGCTCAGGAACTTCTTCTATCAGACGTAGGGCCAACGCGGTAGTCTCGTTAACTACCCAACAGTAACAGGTCAACCAGAATAGTTGGCAAAGAACAAGCCAATGGAATTTGGTGGATGGAACGTACAATCAATTGAAATACCAGCCGGAATTATAGGCAAGCCATTGAAATTGATTCTCTCGCCATTTGCACCATTCACGGCAGGTTCTGGCAGCACGCCATCTAAAGCAGATGTCATATTGGCAGATAGCTAGAATATGGGTTATCTCGTCGTTGAGCAATTGCCAACAACGGAAGACTTCAGAGACCCAGAAAGAGATATAAGGCACTTGAAGATAACCGAAAGATACGCAATAGCACCGAAGTACGAAGGTAAAGCAATTGGCGTTATAAAAGACGTACCAGTTGTTAAGACGTACGATATAGTGCCAGTATACAGCAAGAATATCAATTAATGTGAAGTAAAATAACTGATTAAGTTAATGAGGGCCCGATGAGGGCCCTTTCTTATTTTATAATTTATGTATACTGTTGCTATACGCTGTTATTAGTCACAATTGTTATTCTATGATTGTAAGCATCCAAAGATGTGAGGTCGATCATAGTGAAGATAATAAAAACTATACCAGAAAATAACGGAGTAACTGAGAAGTAGGAAGTCAGAATAATATTCGATAATTCACTAGATGTCAGCACAATCACATAGTCTATGATAAGATGGACTAATTCTAGCAATCAGCCAATCGAATCGCAGTATTAGTTCGTCTCAACATAGTTGCCTAATGACACTATAGTAGTGCGGCCAGTAGGAGTAATACAGTAGGATAGATATACGTTATTACTCTAGCGGCAAGATATAGTGCTCAATAAGACTATCAAGGATGTCAATGGTATACCGCTAGACGTAGGCACGAAAATAACGTTTGGGCTCATTAATCCTACTAGCAATTATGTAGTAGAATTGCCAGATGACGTAACTGACTTAGAAATAATCGATAAATCGGGCAGCGTTATATACTCTGGCATATGGCAAGTTAAATTTAATAAGTAGATAACAAAGCCATTCAATGTGAATCTGATATGCGAATCTCAAAATGACTAGAATATCATAGATATAACTTTCGATCCAACAGTTGGTTACTCTACAGCCGACTATGTTATGTCAATGTAGGATAATGTATTTACGTTAGAATTGCTCAATCCTGAGAAAAATTCACTTTACACTATCGAATTTAACGATGTCAAAGCCGGGCTTGTGTCTAAAGATTTCCAATTTGCGTTTCTTACACCGTTGAACCCATTCATTAATTTGAAGAATATCAAGATGCTATTAGGCGATATGTAGGAACTACTAGAAGATTACACGATATATGCATAGGTACTAGATTAGTTTGCCACGCTTGGAATCTCGTTCGGTACGTCTATAGATTAGCAAACACGTAGAAGCGTAGAGAAATATTAGTATCTGTCCATACTCGTAAATCTGTTAAACAATAAGATCATAAACGCCGGCGATTCTATTAAGGCATAGGACTATCAGTATTCTAGAGGCAATGTGGTGCAAGCACAAGTCGATTAGATTAGGAAACAGCAAGACGAGTTGGTTAAAACCAATTCTGTAATTAAGCCGGACTTTGCACAGAAATCTTCAAACTTCTCGAATTAGCAGTCTAGTGCATTGACACAAGTAAAGTAGCTCGAAACGCTCATATACAAGACATTTGAAGGTGGTATCTACTACAAGACATTTGAAGGTGGTATCTACGAATAATGGTATTAACTAATTTGAATAAACTCAATCAGTTAATTTAGAAATTGGGCACACCACTAATTCATTAGAAGCCCGACGATAAACACAAGCTATTCGTCGTGCAAAAGATTTCGTAGATAATGTCAGTCAAGTTATTGCGAGAATAGAATACAGCTAAAGATGTCGCAACAGATCCAGCGTTGCTGTTACGCAAGCGAGCAATGTTTATAATGCCAGCCACGTTAGAATCTTCTAAAATATAGATTGATGACGTGTTAGCCACATATACGCAGATAGATGAACATCACGTGAAAATCAATAACGAATACCTTGTTGACGATATAAACAAGATAAAAATTGGCGAGAATCAGTATATATATGAAATATCTTAGTTCAAATAGGACATACAATTACTAAGTAACAACAAAGTGGAGAAGTGATAAGAATGGGCGGCACATAGACAAGTTTAAGAATAACAGACATGATTTCTATAATTGCAGACACATTCAGTTAGTACATCGATGCAAAGCTAGGCGATCAGTAGTTCAAAGTCACAGTAATGCCACCTGTCACTGAAGAGGAATTATCAGCATAGCAAGATGGTGTATTGTTAATTCATAAGATGATTAAGAAACAACCGTGGAGCACAAAGAAACCATTTGAAGAACGTAGCTTTCTCAAGCCAACGTTCAAGAGTCAAAACCTTTTAACTGGTGGGCTTGAGTATGAGCAAAATTGGGAGTTAAGATTCGATAATCTAGTTGAATTCTAGTTCTACTCAACAGATTACAAGATGTCACAAGATTAGGCGGCCGAATTCATAGATTACATGCAGGAACATGCAGAGTTATTTTACAAGCACGGCTTCGATTTATTTCTATTTTGGGAACAGTTAGAGGATAAAGTCAAAATGTATAACAAAACTAAGTTGTATTCATCACATATCCAGTATTTCGTACAAACGAAACAGAATGTGAAGTACACAGAAGAAGTAATCCGTTAGGTAGAGACCTACCTGGAAGTGAAATTATCGAACATCTAACGTTAGTAAACTGTACAAAAACAAGGAGGAAGTAGCATGGACAGACGTATTTATCCTAATTTACCAGGCGTAACAACGTACATCTCTGAAGTAACACAAGAACCTTAGATTCCTATTATGAACCCACTATTCTTGATCGTCGGTACACACGATAAGGATTAGTTTGACGATGGCACACCAATATTATTTAACGAGCCATACTATCTACCAGTTGAGAGTATGATATCCCAAATGTTTGGTGCAAGCTCGAAACTTGGTACTGCATAGTTAATGGCAACAAGAGGCAGTGCAGAGTTATTGACGCCAGTCGTTGTAAGAATTGGAGTAAAGAATCCTAAGATAGGCGGAGAACAGCCAGCGGTAAATAACAAGTATGTATGTCTCAATTCTGGTGCAACAATATCATGGGACGTTGCAGATTGGCCTGCAAACTTCAAACTGACTGTATCTGTAAGCGAATATGGTGTAAAATCAGTTAAACTGAACGATCAAGAGTTGGAAATAGTAGATAACATAGTTTAGTTGCCACAGTATGGGCTCAATATCGATCTATCTACAGTACCGTCCAATGCATTAAACGTAGTTGACGAAGTTGAAGTGCAAGGATACAAACAACCAGCAACAGACGATGAAGTATAGGCGGCACTTAAAGATTAGTTCGATGTATTACTCGGCTTCGAGTATGAATATGTATACTCACCAGATTAGAAATTTGACGATAACGTATCAGACGATGCAAATAGGCACGTCAAGTTGCTCTAGAATTTCGCGTAGGTCAGCTCAACACAATTCCATCAGTGTATGGCATACGTCGGCACGAATTTGCCAGCATAGTTCACATACACAGCATTGAAGAGTTGGATCAATAGACTTACGACAAGACAATATTACAATACCGGTCTATTCGATGAAAATGGAGTAGATATAGGTAAGCATGTAGTTGTCATTCCAGCACACGGTAGCGTTGCTGGTATCGCCGGCACAATGAATGATGTTACGCCATATGTCTAGTAGTATATCTATCAAAATAAATTGGCTGGCTCGCCAACTAATATGTCATTGCCTGGCGTTACACTCGTAGAGTCTATAACATACGAAATGGCAAATCAGCTCTCTGGTTAGAGACTTACACCACTCTACAACAAAGTCAGCGGATTTGGAACTGGCGGAGTAACAGTCAATCAGACAGTAATCCTCATTGGTAGAACAGGATAGCTCTTGACATCCAACTTCACGAAGATATCGACAGTACTTGTAGCCAATGATTACGTGCAAGCACTCAGAGAGATGTCAATGAGATTTGTCGGTAGACCAAATAACGGGCTTACAAGAATGTAGCTTGAATCGTCTCTTAAAGAAGTCACGAATGGATTCGTATCCGCAGGCAGAATACAAAACGGTTCTGTATCTGTAGAACCAGCAACAACAGGCGGTATTATAAACACAGTCAATGTGCACTAGCTCATATATGCGTGGAGCGAATTAGAAGCTGTAAATATAGATGTTGCATTCCAATTCACAGCGTGACATTGAGACTTAGGCCGGGCCTAACCAGCCTGGCCTCTTTAATATTAAGCTGCAAATAAGGAGTTGATATAGATGGATATGCTTGATTCATCAGGCAGCCAATCGAAGGACGTTCAACGTGACGAAGTATCTCTAACGTAGCCATCAGACCTAGCGTTGTATGTGATAATAACAGACCCTGTTTTAAAGACAGTTACGTACGAACAGATAGGTCTGATAAATAATTTATTCATAGACGTAGGCCGCAGTAAAGTGCCTATCTATTAGTTTGGCAAGGAAGACTAGATAGGCTACATCAAAGGCTTTAGAAATGTATATGGCGAATTACAAATGGTACAAATAGAATTGGATGTGTTTGCTAAATACTATCAACAGCAAAAAGAAGTTATAACCGCACAAGATATGGAATTCTATAGAGGTTAGGGTATAGACACAATTAAAGGTGAGCAACTTAGTGGTTTCGATCGTGCAGAAGATTACTACATGGTACAAGGTTTCACAGCCGATATGCTTAATGGCATAGATATAATGGTACAATCTTAGCCTCGATTGTATATGGGTACAGATGGTAAAAGATATGTAGAGTACATACAATAGAAGATAAAGAACTTCCAAATTGTTTCAGACTCGTACGCATCATCAGTAAGCGGCCTATTCACGGCTAGACAAATACAATTCTACGCCGATTCGTTTGAACCATTAACAAGGAAAGAAGTAGTTGTAGGCTAATAATATTGTACATATGTAATTCGATTCTAAGGAGGTAAATAAGATGGCAGAAAGGCTACCAATATCACCAAGTGATGTAATAATAGCCAATGCGGATACAGGTAAGGTTATCGGTCACTGCACAAATTTTGTTGTAAACGTCGATAGGCAAAAATTACCTATTCTCTAGTTGGGTAATAAAGAACCAGTTGGCTTTGGCCGCGGATTTAGGATAATTTCCGGTATGATTGACTACGTAGCGTTGAAACAAGATATACTCTTTGAAATACTTGGCACATTTGAGTTAGAGGGTGCAGATTCTATCAAAAAGATCGAGACAGTATAGACAGCAGATGATATAAAAAAATATGAAGAAGTAATCAACAATGTTGCAGGTGCTTTAGGTATTAAAGGATACACACCAAGCGCGTTAGGTGACACATAGCCATTATCTGGCTTCAGTTCATCTATACCATATGCACTAGATATGTTGCCACCATTAAATCTACTTGTCATTGGTGTCAATGATAATGGTAATGCATCGTATCTGAAAATAAAAGGGTTGGAATTCTCCAGTTCAAGTTTTGTTATAACACTTAATGACGTTGCAATGGCACAAAGAGCGGCGTGGATTGCAAAGAGCTACGAGCCTTGG
>Ga0116168_1000760_pt1 | contig 29501 bp, 26 predicted proteins | sample AD_UKC129_MetaG_FD_89795 | JGI IMG/M metagenome (GOLD analysis project Ga0116168, IMG submission 89795) | Active sludge microbial communities of municipal wastewater-treating anaerobic digesters from Canada - AD_UKC129_MetaG | ecosystem: Engineered > Bioreactor > Anaerobic > Digestate | place...
CTGCCTACATGGTCAGGTTCAATGTGATTTATAACGATGTTTTTTATTTTCTCCAATCCTGTAATTCTTTTTATATTGTCTAAGGTTACATCACAGAAATCCTCCTTGACAGTATCTATAAGCGTAATGTTTTCATCCATTATGAGATAATTGTTGTATGTTGTTCCCCTTTGCGTGATATATCCGTGGAAGTCCCTTATTGCCCAATCTATTGCCCCTACCCAGAATATGTTAGGCTTAATTTCTACAGTTTTCATAACGCACCTCTTAAAAAATTAATGTTAATTTTTATGTTAAAATGGGGAATATATATTCTGTATTAAATTTAATTTTAAATTATTACAATTTTGAAATAATGTCAAGTCAATTTTACCCCTTTTTTGGAGAACGCTAAAATTATAAACAATGCAAAGAAATTATAAAATTCGAGGAAATGTTTGACTAAAGGGATATGGGTGATTAATTTATAATAAAAAAATGCCGAAGACGGGACTCGAACCCACACAGGCGTAATGCCTACTAGATCCTGAATCTAGCGCGTCTACCAATTCCGCCACTTCGGCATGATATTAAGATTAGTAGATATTAAATGATTATGTCAAGAGGTGTGTATGAAAATTTTCTATTCCGTTAACGAGATGGATAAATTCCCAAACCCTGTTTTGACCATAGGAAACTACGATGGTATCCATATAGGACACAGGCAAATAATAAAAAAGGTTTTTGATTTGGCAAAAAAGATTAATGGGACATCAATGCTTATGACCTTTGAACCCCATCCGTTGAGTATATTAAAACCTGAAAAGCTAATCGGTCGCATCACACCTTTTCATGTAAAGAAAAGGATTATAGAAGAAAACGGTATTGAAGTGATGATAGTTGTGAATTTTAATGATGAGTTAAGGCAGATGACCCCTGAGGATTTTTTTAATAAAATCTTATTAGATAAAATTGGTATTCAAGCGCTTATTGTAGGATACGACTTCAAATTCGGAAAAGGCGGTGCGGGAAATATTCATACATTAAAAACCCTTTGTGAATCATCGGGAATCTACTTTGAGTCTGTTGATGCTATTACCTTTGAAGGCGATAAGGTTGGAAGTAACAGGATTAGAAAATTATTGATAGAAGGTAATGTCTATAGGGCATCTAAACTTTTAGGCAATTGGTATTCAATTGAAGGTCGAGTGATTAAAGGAGAGGGAAGGGGCAACAAACTCGGCTTTCCCACAATAAATATAGAAACAGGGTATGAAATCATTCCAAAGGAAGGTGTTTACATCACAGAAGTAGAATTGGATGGCAAAATATATCCTTCTGTAACAAATATTGGTTTTAATCCTACCTTTGAAGGAAAACGTTTGAGTATTGAAACACATATTATTGATTTTACAGGGGATATCTATGGAAAGGATGTTATCCTTTATTTTCACGAGAGGATAAGAACAGAAATCAAGTTTAATGATGTAGAAGAACTAAAAAGACAGATTCAAACTGATGTTAATTCAGCGAAACTCTATTTTAAAGAACAGGGCATTATAATTTAAAAACTATCTGTTTGAGTATGCCCGTATTTTCTTCTTTTATCTGGATACGCAATTCTTTTGGTTTTTTCGATTCTCCAGGAAAGAATATAAAACCGTGTGCCACCTCACCCTGATTTATGGGTTTATTTTTAAGGTTCCTTGATTGCAAATCCTTTTTTATCGTATCCTTTGCATCCTCATCCATTAAGCCTTTTACTCCACCTGCAGTGAGTCCTGCTGCTGCACCCAAAGCAGCACCCTTTCCTGCAGATTCTAACACATTCTGACCTGTAACGATACCTATTGCTGCCCCTATTGCACTTCCGGCAATACCGGCAAGGACTGCACCTTTTGTGCCCTCTGTGACCATTGGCCCGTATTTTGTCTTTGAATGGATCCTTTCATAGGCTATATTAGAATCAAGGATAGGCCAGAGATTATCTTCAACATCCACAAGAAAAGTCTGGTTTGAAACAATAGAAAGTTTGTGCGTGCCTTTATTGTCAAAGACAATCTGAACAGGTAGCACACCAGATGCGAGGATATCAAAGCCGAATACATTTTCAGCCTCTTCTTTGTTGTCAAATACACGGGCAGCTATATCTGCCCCGGATATATTTATCATATTCGGATAATTAGAGGGGAGTTTAAAGGGAACGACCTGTGTTTTATAACTCTGGCAAGAAGTAATGAATCCACATAAAAAAATTGCAACAAAAATTATTAAGTATCTTTTCATTTTTTCCTCGCTTTCAAATCATTTTAATTAAGGCATCTTCTTATGTCAAAGCAATCATATTAACCCATCTCTATAGACAATTTTTCCGTCCACTATAGTTAGAAGGTTTTTTCCTTTTAATTTCCAGCCGTCAAAAGGTGTATTTTTTCCTTTTGATAAAAATGTGTTTTTATCCACAATCCATTCTATATATGGATTAAACACAATTACATCAGCAGCGTTTCCTTCACTTAAGTCACCATAAGGGAGTTTTAAAAGTCTTGCCGGATTTACTGTAAATTTTTTTACAAGTTCTCCCAGAGTCAATACACCTTCGTGAAAGAGTGTTAAGGATAGAGCAAGGGCAGTTTCTAACCCTGAGATACCTGATGCTGCCAAATTGAATTCCATATCCTTTGATGGTAAATCGTGAGGTGCATGGTCTGTTGCTATTATGTCGATTATGCCGTTCTTTAAACCCTCTTTTATAGCCTCTATATCCTTTTTTGAGCGAAGGGGAGGGTTTACCTTAGTATTAGTATCGAATTTAAGGGTTGCATCTTCTGTTAGTGAAAAATAATGGGGGCAGGTATCACAGGTAATATATTTATAGTTCCTTTTTTCCCTGGCTATGATATCTACGCTACCTGCTGTCGATATGTGGGTTAAATGGATATTTGCATTAACATATTTTGCAATCATAATGTCTCTCTGCACTATTATCTCTTCTGCAATAGAGGGAACTGTATCAAGACCTGATAAAACAGAGGCAACACCTTCATTTATGAAACCGTGGGATAAATCAGTATCCTCACAGTGAGAAATTACAGGTATACCAAATATCTTTGAATATTCAAGGGCTTTTCTTAACACACCAGAGTGTTTCACAGATTTTCCGTCATCGGAGATTGCTACAATCCCCGCATCGAACATATCCCCTATCTCTGAAAGCTCTTCACCTTTTAGTCCTTTTGTAATGGCACCACAGGGAAAGACCCTGCAAGAACCTTCTAATTTAGCCTTTTTTATTATGAACTCTGTAATGCTTCTATTATCGTTTACGGGCTCAGTATTTGCCATACATACAACAGATGTGAAACCGCCTTTTGCAGCAGCCATAGTCCCTGTTTTTATAGTTTCTTTATATTCGTAACCAGGCTCCCTCAAATGCACATGCACATCAATAAAACCTGGTGCCACTATATGATCTGTGGCATCAATGACAAAATCTTCAACCCCTTTTTCTTTTATGTTTTTACCAATTTTTTCTATAATATTACCGTTTATATATACATCGAGTATTTCATCAATGTTATTCTTTGGGTCTATTACCCTACCTTTTTTTATTAAAATTTTCATTGCTCACGCCCTGTGAGAAGATAAAGTATTGCCATCCTTACTGCAACACCGTTTTCAACCTGGTCCAGTATAACAGAATATTCACCGTCTGCTACCTCATCTGATATCTCAACGCCCCTGTTCATAGGCCCTGGATGCATAACTATTACATCTTTTTTTGCTTTTTCCAGATGCGCCTTCTTTAGGCCGTACAAAATCGCATATTCTCTTATTGAAGGTATATATGATATCCCACCTCTTTCTTTCTGTATCCTAAGCATCATTACTACATCTGCATCTTTTACTGCCCTATTTATGTTATATTCTACAGCAACACCGAGTTTTTCAATATATGGTGGTATCATGGTTGCCGGACCGCAACATACAATCTCTGTATCGAATTGTTTTAATGCGAAAATGTTTGACCTTGCCACCCTGCTGTGCATAATATCGCCTATTATCACAATCTTAAGTCCATCTATCTTTCCCTTTTTCTCTTTTATGGTAAAAAGGTCAAGGAGTGCCTGAGTTGGATGTTCGTGTGCACCGTCTCCTGCATTGATTATTGAAGATTTCAGGGTTCTTGCCAGTATGTGGGGTGCACCGGGCATACTGTGTCTTATTATAATTACATCTGGTTTCATAGATTCGAGATTTTTTCCCGTGTCTTTTAGTGTTTCCCCTTTTACAAAACTACTCGTGCTGGCAGAGATGTTTATCGTATCTGCACTTAACCTTTTTGCAGCAATTTCAAAAGATGTCCTTGTTCTCGTGCTCGGTTCGTAAAAGAGCGTAATTACAGTTTTACCTCTTAATGTGGGGACCTTTTTAATCTCCCTGAGGGATATCTCTTTAAAAGATTCTGCTGTTTCAAGGATGAGAAGTATCTCATCTTTAGTTAGGTCTTTTATCTCAAGAAGGTCTTTTTTTGTCCAGTTCATTGTGTACCTACTATAATAACCTCATCTTTACCATCATTCTCTTTTAATTTCACAAGGATCTCTTCGCCTGCACCAATTGCATAAAAAATGCCGGCAAAGTCTGGATGTATGGGTAGTTCCCTATTGCCTCTATCCACAAGGACTGCAAGCTGAATTTTCTTAGGCCTGCCTAAGTCCATAAGGGCATCAATGGCTGCCCTTATTGTCCTTCCTGTGTGCATAACATCATCTATAAGTAGAACAATTTTGTTGTTTATATCAAAGGATATATCTGTCTTTTTCACAACAGGCAGTTTAATCTTGAATAGGTCATCCCTATACATGGTAATGTCCAGTATCCCCAGCGGCAATTCCTTTTTCTCTATTTTTTTTATCTTCTCCTGAATCCTTTTTGCAAGAAAAACACCCCTTGTTCTAATTCCGATCAGACATAAATCCTCACAGCCTTTATTTTTTTCGAGTATCTCGTGGGTAATCCTTGTAAGAGTTCTGTCAATGGCCTTTTTATCCAAAAAAACCTTTTTTTTCATCAATCACCCATATAAATGGCCTTTTTATGGCATGTATCAATGCATGACATACATTCTATGCAATCTTCAGGGGATGAGACGATCACTTTGTTTTCATTATAGCTAAAGACATCGTTCGGGCAAGATTCAATACACTCAAGACAGAGGTCGCATTTGTCAGGATTTATTATAGGCTCCATTTTTTATTAACTATAACAATGTTTAATAAAAAAAATCAATTACAAAGTATGAGGAGATTTCATAACAAAATTTCTCTTGACAAAAATTAAAGATGATTATAACTTTGTATGTTTTTTCTCATAACGATTCTAAAAAATTAATTTGAGGTATGTAGGTGTTTAAATCAATAAAGTTAAGGTTTATCCTTGTATTAATCTTTTTGATAGTTTCGGTAATCTTTTGCATTCCCAATGTAATAGAACTCAAGGGGAAATGGAAAGAATATCTTCCATCGGATAAAATCCATCTCGGCCTTGATTTAAAAGGGGGTATGCACTTACTTTTAGAGATGGACACATCAAAGATGATGGATAATATCCTTGAAAGAAGATTTAATCATGTTAAAGATGCAATGATAAAAGAGGGTATACGCTTTCTCGATATAATTAAAAAAGATAACGGTATATCCATAGTAATTAAACAGGAACAAAAAGACAAACTTTACAATCTAATAGGTAAAGACTTCGTTGATTTTAAGGCAGGCGGACAGAAGGCAGAAGGAGAAAATCTAATAATAGATTTTATTCTGTCAGAAAAGGATATAGCCCACATTAAAGAAAATGCACTAAACCAAGCCCTTGAGACCATAAGAAACAGGATTGACCAATTCGGTGTAACAGAACCTGTTATTGTAAAACAGGGAGATAAACAGATACTTGTCCAGTTGCCTGGTATTAAGGATCCTCAAAGGGCACTGGAGCTTATCGGTAGAACAGCCCAACTTGAGTTTAAGCTCGTAGATGAAGAAAATATGGGTAGATACACAGGTGGTCCCACACCGGAAGGGGATGAGGTCTTACCTTTAAAAACAAAGAATCGCGAGACAGGCATAGTAACGACAGTGCCTATCCTATTGAAAAAACAGACGCTTCTTACAGGTGATTTTTTAACTGATGCAAAGGTAAAAATCGGGGGAGAGTTTAATAACGAACCTTATGTAGCCATAGAATTTAATTCAGAAGGGGCGAGGATTTTCGATAAGATTACGGCAGAGAATATAGGAAAAAGGATAGCCATAATACTGGATAATACAGTATATTCAGCGCCTGTTGTTAAAGAAAGGATTTCCGGTGGAAAGGCATCTATAACAGGCGGTTTTACTATGGATGAGGCAAAGGACCTTGCTATTGTATTGAGAGCAGGTGCATTACCTGCCCCTGTTAAGGTAGTCCAGAATATTACAATAGGTCCTACACTCGGGCAGGATTCAATAAGAAAGGGAATAAGCGCTGCCGTATTGGGCGGTGTTATTGTTATTGTTTTTATGATTTTTTATTATAGATTTTCCGGCGTTATTGCAGTTGCTGCCCTTATATTAAACATTATTTACCTTCTTGGTGCATTTACTGCCCTAAAGGCTACGATGACCCTCCCAGGCATTGCCGGTATAATATTGACCATAGGAATGGGAGTTGATTCTAATGTGCTTATCTTTGAAAGAATAAGAGAGGAATTAAGGATTGGTAAGACTGTAAGGGCTGCAATAGATAGCGGATACGAAAAGGCATGGGTCACCATATTTGACTCTCATATTACAACCCTTATAACAACGTTTATACTTTTTATTTTTGGGACAGGTTCCATAAAAGGATTTGCCGTTACACTAAGTATAGGAATAATTATAAACCTTTTTACATCGGTTTTCGGCTCAAAGGCTATGTTTGACTGGCTAATTGCAAAGTACAAACCAAGGAGTCTAAGCATCTGATGAAACAAATTGAAATTATAAAGGATACAAATATCGATTTTATTAAGCAAAGGAAAAAGGCATTTGTTATATCAGCGATAATTGTGTGTTTAGGTTTTTTTGCATTTATAATGGTATGGCTTGGTAAGGCAAACTTAAGTGTAGATTTTACCGGAGGGATTCAACTACACATAAGATTCGATAAAAAGGTAGATATAGGTGCATTGAGAGATGTTTTTGCTAAAAACGATATTAAAAATGTCCAGATTCAGGAGATAAGCGGCACAAATGAATTTCTGATAAAGACAAAAAGTGTGGAAGAGGAAAAAAATATTCAGGATAAAATCGAAACGGTTTTAAAGAATACCTTTGCCGATAGAGGATTTCAAGTGCTTGCAACTAACATGGTAGGTGCATCTGTGGGTAAGACATTGAAAAAGGATGCCCTGTTAGCCATGACCATTTCTTTCATATGCATTATCATTTACATAGCATGGAGGTTTTCGTTTATCTTCGGTGTTGCTGCAACAATTGCCACTTTTCACGATGTGCTCGGAGTTCTTGGTATTTTTTATATTTTAAATATGGAGATGAATATACTGTTTATTACAGCCCTTTTGACCATTGCCGGGTATTCTTTGACGGATACAGTCGTTGTTTTTGATAGAATTAGGGAAAATATGTCAAGGATGAAGTCAAAATCGGATTTTGGAGAAGTTATAAATAAAAGTATAAACGAGGTATTAAGAAGGACATTAATTACCTCACTAACAACTTTACTTGCAGTTGGAGCTATACTCTTTCTCGGAGGAAAGACCTTATTAGATTTTTCTCTGGCACTTTTTATAGGCATTATAATAGGCACATATTCTTCGATTTTTGTTGCAAACCCTTTAGTTTTCCTTTGGAGGAAGAGGGTTAGATAAGATTTAGGTAAGATAGATAATTTTGATAGTTTTATATCTTCCAAATAAGACTGATGCAGTCAAGGCTTGAAGATATATTAAAAAACAAAGAAAGAGAGCTAAAGCTTTACCAGAGGTTTCTCGAACTTAAAAGGGTATGCGAAGAAGAAATATTTCCATCGTCTAAGCTACCGTTAAAAAAGCACATAGAAGATTTAAAGACACTTATAGAAACCCTTTTGCCTGAACCGAGAGATAAGACAGAAGAGATGTTTTCCGGTGAGATTTTTACCCTTCTCGGTATCATATATCTTCACGATATTGATAAATTAAGAGAATACAGATGGAAACCAGAATCTTTAATATTAAAAAACATATTTAATTATAACAAGGAAATAATAAAAAATAACGGTCTGAGAATCCCAGAAGTAGCCATGGAGGTGATAAGTTATTTTTCATTTTCTAATAAACTAAGGATGTTGCCCATCGAACTGGAGATAACAGAAGATAATAAAAAGGCTATAATAAGGAACACAAGGGTGATTGGGCACATATTCAATTTTGCCCATCTTATTTACGATATCTTTTTCTCAGATGTAAAGTTTTCTCAACTTAGAAGATTTAACGAATCAAAGGTATTTTTAAAGAAAGATGATGTAAGCCTCTCCATAGAGAGCAGAGAGGGTATTATATCCATCGGATATACGGCAAAATTTCCATACGAGATACATATGCTTAATAATGCTAAGGCATTAATTGAGGATATGTTTTACGAGTTTAAAGAGAATGTTAATGGTAAATACGGTTTAAACTACAAAGAGATACTCTGGAATATTAAAAATGACTTTAACTATGAGAGGGATTTATTTGAAATACCAAGGTTTTCTCCTTACAATGAATATGAGGGCCCACCTGTAGAAAGGTGGGAAAAGGCATCTTTGATACTCGATAAGCTATTCAACAGTGGTAATGCCATAGTTGTAGGAGAAGAATCAACGGGTAAGACAACTGTACTGAAATCGTTTGTAATGCCTCAGTTATTTTTATTGAGTAAAAATGTGTTTTATTGCGATATTTGGGAAAGACCAATAAGTGAACTGAGAAATATTATATGTAAAAAATATAACCAATTTACCCAGACCGGACTTGACATTATTTCAATTTGCAAAAGGCTGTTAGAAGACGAACCTTGTTATTTTATTATCGATAATTGTGAGCGGTATATAAATATCGGAAAATCAGAACAGGAAAAATTCGAAAGATTTATAAAATTCTCCATAGAAAACGATGGAGTATTTATAATCGCATCTGGAGACAAAAGTAATTTCTTTGAATGGTTTAAACCCTTTGAAAGTTTTAGCTTATCCTCAATCTGTGAAGTAAAACCAATAAAAGGGTCTAAGGTTAAGGAAGCTTTCGATGAAGAGAGATTATTATGGAACCAGGAGGCTACATACAAACCCATAGAGCTTGCAATGATAAGGGCAAGATTAAACCCTGAAAGTGTTCTACATGACCTGTTGAAAGAATTAAAAGATGAATACGATTTTAGAAGTTTAATGGCAGTACTTGTTGATAAAAATGAAAAAATTTTAAAGAGATTCACTATAGAAGAGCTATATTTTTGGACATGCATACCTAAAAAACGCATTACAGGTTATCTGAACATCTTAAAAGACAAGGACATAGTTTTGCAAAGGGAAACACCGGATAAAATATTCTATCACCTTTCAGGCAGACACTTGATAGATCCCATTTATAATGTCCTTAAACTTTATGAGTTCGATGAAAGAAAGAGATTAAAAAATCACCTGAATAATTCAGTTATAAATAATACTTTGGTCAGCAAAGAAGACGTTGAGGTTTTACACAGATGGAAAAATACAATGATTTTTTCAAAAGAAGAATCAGGGGTTATCCTTGCAAGCCTTATCTTTTATTCAGAGGATTATTCAGATTTTCTTGAAAAGGCTTTAAAAGAAGGAAGGGGGATAGACATTCAACCAATACTTAGGTTACTATACCTTGATGACGTTAAACGGAGAATAGAATCAATAAAAGTTTTAATAAAAATTAAAGACAAGGATATGATTAATCCCCTGCTTGAACATCTTAAAAAAGAAGAGGTGCCGGAAATAAAAGACCTTTTAATTCAGGGTATATGTATAACAAAGAAAAAAAGGGCAATACTTGCCATAGTAAATACATTAAAGGAGATAGGGGATAAAGAGCTTTTGCTCAAGGCAATAGACTTCTTCTATTATCTTTTAGGGGCTAACTCCAGAGGTCTTTTGATCGAGATAAAAGAAAACGAACATGACCCCCAGGTGCTTAAAAAGTTAGAGCAAATCCTTTCTATGATTTAGGAAATATCTCTAATCCATTCATATAAGGTATAAGGGCATCGGGCACCTTAATCGAACCATCCTTTGTTTGATAATTTTCAAGGACAGCCATAACAGTCCTGCCTATAGCAAGACCTGATCCGTTTAAGGTGTGGACAAAATCGTTTTTGCCGTTTTCCTTTTTGTATCTTATCATCGCCCTCCTTGCCTGAAATGCCTCAAAATTACTACAAGAAGATATTTCCCTGTATATATTTTGTCCTGGCAACCATACTTCGATATCATAAGTCTTTGCAGAGGAAAAGCCGAGATCTCCAGTGCATAGGACCGTTACCCTGTAATGAATATTGAGTTTCCTTAATACCTCTTCTGCATCATTCAACAGACTTTCCAGTTCTTCATAGGATGATTCAGGTGTTGTAAATTTTACCAGTTCCACTTTGTTAAATTGATGTTGTCTTGTGAGGCCTCTCGTGTCCTTTCCATGGGCACCTGCTTCTTTTCTAAAACACGGTGTATATGCTACAAATTTTATAGGAAGGTCTTTTTCCTTTAATATTTCATTGCTGAATATGTTTGTAACAGGAACTTCTGCAGTGGGTATGAGAAAAAAATCAAGACCTTCAAGTTTGAAAAGCTCATCCTCGAATTTGGGTAATTGACCTGTTCCTGTCATTGTTTGCCTGTTAACCATAAAAGGCGGCAAAACCTCAATGTATCCATGCTCTCTTGTGTGAAGGTCTAACATAAAATTTATCAATGCCCTTTCCAGCTGGGCACCAAAAGACTTATAAAGTGTAAAACGAGAGCCTGTTATCTTTGCTGCCCTTTTAAAGTCAAGTATATCGAGCTTTTCCCCCAAATCCCAATGGGCAAGGGGTTCAAAATCGAATTTTGGTTTTTCTCCCCAGACCTTTACAACTTTGTTGTCTTCATCTGTGGCACCAACAGGGACAGAAAAATGAGGTATATTGGGTATCAAAAGCATCATGTCTTCCCATTCTTTTTCAACATTTCTTAATTCCTGTTCAAGATTTGAGATCTCTGCACCAATGTTTTTAAGATATGTAATCCTTTCTCCTACATCTTCACCTTTTTTCTTTGATCTGGCAATCAAGTCTGATAAAGAATTTCTTTCGCTCTTTAAGCGTTCCGTCTCTTTTATGAGATTTCTTCTTTTTTCGTCTAATCGAAGGACCAAATCTAAATTAAAATCAATCCCTCTTTTTTTTAGACTTTCATAGACCAAATCAATATTTTCTCTTATTGTTTTTGGGTCGAGCATTTAATCCTCCAATAGGTTTTCGTTATAAAATATAGGGTTATAAGTATATATTATGCCATTTAAAGTATAAACTGGCTGACCTTCTATTAAGAGTTGAACAGCCTTTGCATCAGGTATATTTGCGAGAAAAGTATTAACAAGGGAAAATATCACAGTAATTTCCTTTTCAGGCTCTTTTGTCTCTTCTACAAGATGTTTTGAAAAATTTGCATATATTATACTTCTTTCATCTAATGCAAATTCATAAAGTGTAAGTCCTTCTGGGATGGCCTTTAGTTCCTTTAAAGTCTTCAGCGCCAAATCTATTCTATTTTTTTCTTGTATGCCCTTTTGTAGTTTTAGGGTTGTTTTTGCAAGCTTTAATCCCTCATCTGGGTGAAAGATTACGAGCTCTTCTTTTGCCTTAACATCTTTGTTTTGAACAATAACATTATTGTTAAAAAATTGATTATGCCTTATAAAAATTGCAAAACCCACCAATATGATAGCGATTAATAAAAAAATTATCCTTTTCTTTTGTTTCTTTTTTTTTATTTCCTCTTCGAGTTCTTCGATAAGCATAAGTTGTAATCAATCTGTCTTTGTTTTTTCATACAATTTCAAAAATTCAGAAGAACTCATAATCCTGAAAATTGGATATATGGCCGATTTTCTGTATGCATCCATAAATCCTTCGTGTATGTTTTTTTTGTAACAGGCACTTAAATCTTCGAGTATAATGGTGTAAAAATCATGACATAGGGCATCAAAGGCAGTGGCCAATACGCAGAAATGGGTATTTATGCCTGTCACAAGGACAGTATCAATACCCCATGTTCTCAATGTCTGGTCAAGGTCTGTTTTGAAAAATGCACTGAACCTCCTCTTTTCAAGGATCGTATCTTTTTCATCAGGTTCGAGTTCTTTTAAGGGTAAGGTGTCTTTTGTTCCTCTTATTGTATGGGGTTTCATTCTTCCTTTAAAGATAAAGTCTTCTTTTAAAAAGCTATCGCACGCAAATATTATGGGTATTCCATAATTTCTACATTTTTTTATAAAATCTCTAAGAGGGATTATTATCTTTTCTTCTTCTTTTTCTCCTGTTATGTTTTTTGAAAAGTTTCCCTGTAACATATCAACAATAATTAAAGCAGGCTTCATTGATTATTCCCTTCATTGGCATTTGAACTATTTAGAAAGAGATTTTTAAAATTTTCAAAAATAGCTATTTTTACTTCTTCTATATTTATACCTTTTAATTGGGCTATTGTCTCTACAGTGTATTTTACATATAAAGGTTCGTTTCTTTTTCCCCTAAACGGAACAGGTGCCAAAAAAGGTGCATCTGTCTCTGATAAAAGTCTGTCCATGGGGATATATCTTACAACATCTACGGCATCCTGTTTTTTTCCGTATGTTATGGTCCCTGAAATAGATATATAAAACCCCAAGTCCAAAAATTTTTTTGCATATTCTTTATTGTAAGAATAACAGTGTATTACACCTTTTGTTGCTTTGGTATCCTTCAATATCTTCAGAGTATCTTCTTTAGCGTCTCTTGAGTGTATTATGATAGGTAGCTCAAAATCTTTTGCCAGTAAAACCTGTCTGATAAAGACCTCTCTCTGAATATTCTGGGGTGAATAGTTTTTAAAAAAATCAAGTCCAATCTCTCCGTAAGCAACAATTTTTTTGTTTATGTTTAAAAATTCTTTTATTTTTTTTTCAGTATGCTCATTTAGTTGTGTGCTGTTATGGGGATGAATGCCTATGGCACCGTATAAATTTTTATATTGTTTTGTAAGCTCAGATACTGTTTTAAAGTATTTTTCCTCTGTCCCAACTGTAAGTATATATAATATATTGTCATTTAGTGCCCTTTTTATCACTTCATCTCTGTCTTTTTTAAAAGATTCCATTTCAAGATGGCAGTGGGAATCGATAAACATAAGCTTTTTATAACATATTTTATGTCTTTAGAGTATAGAATTTGTCTTGAAAAAGCGTTGACTTATAAAAAGATAGAATGTAAAAAATAATAAAAACTACTTTAAATTTACTTTAATATCAATATATTATGTAAAAAAACAATCCCATATCCCCTTTAATAATAATTTAAAATTTTTTCTGAAATTTTTAAAAAAATTAAATTTTTTTAATTTTTTTCTTGACAATTTTTTTTAGTTATTATAACATCGCAAACTAGAAATATATTAGTTTTATAAAGGAGATAGATGGAAGAATTAGCGACCATCGAAAGGGAAATAGAAGAACTTAAATCAAAGTCTAAAAGTGTTTACTGGAATGACGAAATAATTTTAAAAACCTTAAACGACTGTGCTAATTGTTTCTTTGATTTAATAGGCGGTGAAAGTTGTTATTTTTATCTTGCATCGTCCAGAGGCAAAGAAGTTGAATATGAATATGTGATATCCCGTAAGATCAGAACAGGGATAACAAAAAATACAGATCAGATACCAAACAAGGTTATCTCTTCATATCTTGGCAAAGATAAACAAAACTCAATAGGTTGGGTAAGATTAACGTATAGCGATGCAAACGGCTTTAGCTTTACTCCTGCTGATAAAAAACGCCTATCCGATATGGCCCAAATTGCTGCCCTTGCCATAGAAGATTCTATTAAGTATGCCAATAATGCCATAATTGCAGAGTGCAATCAATTAGCAGTGATCCTTGCCTTTGTCAGAATAATTGAGGCAAAGAGTAAATGGACATTAGGCCATAGCGAAAGAGTAACGAATGTAGGCGTAATGTTATTAGAGGCAGCACTGGGTGATCAGGAATGGGTTATGTCCATTGACCAGGATGAGGTATATAAACTGGAAAGATGGTTCAAATTTGCCGGTTTACTTCATGACCTCGGTAAGGTGGGTATAAGCGATGCATTGATCGATAAACCGGGAAGATTAACGGATGAAGAATTCGAAAAGGTTAAGCTTCACCCAGGTATAGGCGGTTCACTTATGGATGTTTTGGGGCTCGAATGTACAAAGGCGATAGTGCCTATGATTGAGCACCATCATGAAAATTATGACGGAACAGGTTATCCTGAAGGGTTAAAGGGTGAGGAAATCCCACCTGGTTCGAGGATACTAAAGATTGCCGATGTATATTGTGCAATAACAGAAGCAAGGCCTTATAGAACTCCTTTGGCTCACTGGGATGCAATAGAAGAAATTAGAAGAAATAGCGGAAGATTCTTTGATCCAAAACTCGTAGAGATTTTCTGTAAATTACCATTTGAGAATTTAGATAAAAAAGTTGAACAGGCAACGCAACAGGGCGAACCCAAAGAAGAAGGGCCTTCTGAAGAGCAATATGTTGAAGATCCATACCACATACCATCAATAAGAAAATATTCGGTCTATACAAAAAAATAAAATAAAAAAGAGGTTTTTCAGAAATAATCAAATCCATTGTCCCTCTTTTGCTTATCCTATCTCTTAATTAATCAGTATTTTTCATAAGTTAAAATAGTATGATTTTTTATCTAATGGATAAAATATTTATCCTTTTAAAATTTTATTTAAAAAAAATAATAGATATGTTAAAATCCAGTGTTTGTGAGTGATTAATTAGTTATGTAAAAATTATTTCTTCAACAAAAAAATATCTGGAGGTTATATGATTCACGGTGAAACTGGAGAGTTTTTTAATGTAGCTGATTATTTTATTGATAGAAATATAAGACAGGGAAAAGGACACAAAGTTGCTGTCTATACCGAATATAGGAATTACACATATAACGATATTCAGAAGATGATAAATAAAACAGCAAATGCATTTAGAGAATTGGGAGTGAGGGTTGATGACAGGATAATCATAATCATGCTCGATGTTCCTCAGTTTTATGCTGTTTTTTATGGCGCAATTAAAATAGGTGCCGTACCCATTCCCCTAAATACAATGCTCACACCTGATGATTATGAATATTATCTCAACGATAGTAGGGCAAGGTGTCTTGTTGTATCTGAAGAGCTTTTACCTGTTATTACAAATATAAAAGGTGACTTGAGGTATTTGAGGGACATGGTTGTTATCTCAGAAAAAAAGGGCGCCCATATACCCTTTAAACAGAAATACAAACACGCGCCTGAGACAATAAAAACTGAATATACAACGAAAGATGATGTGGCCTTCTGGCTCTATAGCTCAGGGTCAACAGGCTCTCCTAAAGGGGCAATACATTCTCAAAATGATATGGTTGTTGTATCTCAATCTTATGGTCAAGGTATCCTTGGTCTAAGAGAAGATGATATATTGTTTTCAGCAGCAAGGCTCTTTTTTGCGTATGGACTGGGCAACTCTGGTTATCTTCCCTTTTCAGTTGGGGCTTCGGTTGTTTTAAACCCTGAACCACCAAAACCAGAAAACATTTTCAGGCATCTTATTCGCTTTAGACCCACTATATTCTTCGGTGTGCCAACGTTATACGGCCAAATTCTTGATTATGCAGAAAAATTAGATGCTGAAAGGGGAACAAAACTCGACCCAAACCAGAACCACGAATTTTCATCTGTAAGAATATGTGTTTCTGCAGGTGAGGCCTTGCCCCCTGATATCTATTATAGATTTAAAAAGCGTTACGGCATTGACATACTTGATGGTATAGGTTCAACTGAGATGTTACATATATTCATTTCCAATAGACCTGGAGAGATAAAACCAGGTTCAACGGGTAAGCCTGTGCCTGGTTATGAGTTAAAGCTTGTAGACGATGAAGGCAAGGAGGTGCCTCAGGGTGAAATTGGGACGCTTCTTGTAAAAGGAGAAAGTGCAGCCCAGCAGTATTGGAGAAAAAGGGAAAAAACAAGATTAACCATGCAGGGCGAGTGGATAAACACTGGTGACAAATATTACGTGGATAAAGACGGGTTCTATTGGTTTGCCGGCAGAGGCGATGACATGCTAAAGGTAGGCGGTATATGGGTTTCCCCCATTGAAGTAGAAAATTGTATAATGGAACACCCTGCAGTATCTGAAGTTGCAGTTATTGGACAAAAAGACGAGAAAAACCTTATAAAACCAAAGGCATATGTAGTTCTGAAAAAAGATTATAGCCCTTCAGAGGCATTAAAAAAGGAAATACAGCAATGGGTATTAGATCGTATGGCAAAATATAAGTATCCAAGATGGGTTGAATTCGTAAATGAATTGCCTAAAAGCGCAACAGGGAAGATCCTGAGATCTAAACTGAGAAGTTAAAAAACAATCAACTGTTTACTGGATGCCTGAAATCTGTTAAGTTATATCTTTGTGGACTGGATTATAGTAAAAGGTGCAAGGCAGCACAATCTAAAAAATTTAGATGTAAAGATCCCCAGGAATAAGATGGTGGTGATAACAGGACCCAGTGGTTCTGGTAAATCCACCCTTGCCTTTGATACCATCTATGCAGAAGGTCAAAGAAGATATGTAGAGTCTTTATCTTCATATGCCAGACAATTTCTTGAACTCATGGATAAACCAGATGTGGATTACATCGAAGGTTTGTCCCCTGCAATAAGCATTGAACAAAAGACGTTAAGTAAAAATCCAAGAAGCACCGTTGGAACAGTAACAGAGATATATGATTATTTGAGACTCCTTTTTGCAAGGATAGGCCATGTATATTGTTATAGCTGTGGCAAAGAAATAAAGAGTCAGCATGCACCCCAGATAGTAGATACCATCCTTTCATATGGGGCAGGGACCATGCTTACCATACTTGCTCCCATAGTGAGGGGTAGAAAAGGGGAGTATAGAAAAGAATTGGATGAGTTGAGAAAACAAGGCTTTACTAAAATAAAACTAAACGGAGAGATAGTAGATTTATCAGAGGATATTACCCTTGATAAAAATAAAAAACACGAGATAGATGTTATTATTGACAGGATAAAGATCAGAGATGGCATTGAAAGAAGACTTTTTGAGGCAGTAGAGCTTGCCCTTAATAAGGCAGATGGTCTTTTAAAGGTTGAATTAGAAGGTAAGGGTGTATATATCTTTAGCGAAAAATTTGCCTGCCCTGAATGTGGTATAAGTTATCCTGAGATTACACCGCGCATGTTTTCTTTTAATAATCCCTATGGTGCGTGTCCCACATGTTACGGTCTTGGGGTTAAAGAATACTTTGACCCTGATTTAATAGTGCCTAACCAGGACCTTTCTTTGAGGGAAGGTGCTGTTATTCCCTGGAGTGAAAAAAACCCTGTTCATTTTTTGCCTTTTATTGAAGGTTTTGTAAAACATTACAAGATTGATATAAGACAACCTTTTAAGGCCCTACCCAAGCATGTGAGGGATGCCATTTTTTATGGGACTGGTAATGAAGAAATAGAATTTTACTATGATAGGGGTTCAAGAAGAGAAGTTGTAAAAAGACCATATGAAGGTGTGATAAAAGAACTTGAAAGGGAATACCAGTATGCAGGTTCATATGAAAAAGATAGATATGAAAGGTTTATAAATCTCATTCCCTGTCCTGTTTGTAATGGTGCAAGGCTTAAAAAAGAGATGCTATGGGTGAAAATTAATGGCTTAAATATTGATGAAGTATCAAGGATGACCATAGTCCAATGTTTAGAATTTTTTAAAAACTTAGAATTAAGTGAAAAAGAAACAGAGATTGCAAAGACCATTTTAAAAGAAATCACGTCCAGACTTAATTTTCTTGTAGATGTGGGTCTTGACTATATTACCTTAAGCAGAAATTCTGCCACATTATCATCTGGAGAATCACAGAGAATAAGGCTTGCAACGCAGATAGGTTCAGGGCTAACCGGTGTCTTATATGTCCTTGATGAACCAAGTATTGGACTGCATCAGAGAGACAATGAACGCCTTTTAACAACACTTAGAAGATTGAGGGACCTTGATAATACTGTAATTGTAGTGGAGCATGACTATGAAGCTATTGTCTCTGCTGATTATGTTGTGGATTTGGGTCCAGGTGCCGGTGAAAACGGTGGTTATGTTGTTTTTCAAGGCACACCCCATGAACTTTCCCTTCATGAAGAATCAATAACAGGTAAATACATTTCAGGAAGAGAAGAGATAAAGATTCCCGATATACGACGTAAACCTAAAGGATTTATAAGGATAAAAGGGGCAAGAACGAATAATCTTAAAAATATAGATGTTGATTTACCCCTTGGTGTTTTTACAGTAATCACAGGTGTTTCAGGATCAGGAAAGAGCTCCCTTATAGTGGATACGTTGTATCCTCTTTTAAAACAGAAATTGTATAGGTCAAAGGATAGGGTAGGGGATGTGGACGGTATTGAAGGATATGAGGCAATAGATAGCGTAATAGATATTGACCAGTCTCCTATAGGCAGAACACCAAGGTCAAACCCTGCAACGTATACCGGTGTGTTTACATATATCAGAGAGCTTTTTGCAAAGCTGCCTGAATCACGGATAAGAGGTTATAAAGAGGGGAGATTTAGTTTTAATGTAAAAGGCGGTAGATGTGAGACGTGTGCAGGGGAAGGTTATGTAAAGATTGAGATGCAGTTTCTTCCCGATGTTTATATTGTATGCGATGTATGTAAAGGAAAGAGATATAATAGAGATACCCTTGAGGTAAGATACAAAGGAAAAAATATTGCCGATGTCCTTGAGATGACTGTTACCCAGGCAATGGAATTTTTTGATTCTATCCCTCATATAAAAAATAAACTTAAAGTATTGAATGATGTAGGTCTTGGATACATTAGACTTGGCCAGGCTGCAACAACCCTTTCAGGGGGTGAAGCGCAGAGGATAAAGCTCTCAAGGGAACTTTCAAAAAAGGAGACGGGGAAGACATTTTATATCCTCGATGAGCCTACAACAGGTCTTCATTTTGCAGATATTGAAAAGCTCATAAGGGTTTTAAATGAGCTTGTAGAAAGAGGCAATACAGTTTTAGTAATCGAGCATAATATGGATGTTATAAAGTGCGCAGATTATATCATCGATTTAGGTCCTGAAGGTGGTGAAAGGGGAGGAAAGATTGTTGTTAAAGGCACACCTGAAGACGTAATAAATTGCACAGAGAGCCATACAGGCAGGTTTTTAAAAAAATATCTAACAGGTAGTATTGATTTATCGAGTTACAGGCGAAAAAAGTCACTGTGAGGAGGCAATGATTTCAAAGAAAAAGAATGTGATTGTAATACCTGCAAGGTATGCTTCTACAAGATTACCTGGTAAACCCCTTGTTGAGATAAAAGGTAAACCCCTTATCCAATGGGTGTTTGAGAATGCTATGAAGTCTCAACTAAAAGACGAGATTTACATAGCCACCGATGATAAAAGGATAATGGAAAGGGCAAGGGCATTTGGTGCAGAGGTTATTATGACTTCAAAGGACTGTTCAAGTGGCACAGAAAGAATCTATGAAGCATTAAAAGAAAAAGAAGCGGATATTATAGTAAATGTTCAGGGTGATGAACCTTTTATCCGATATGATATGATAGATGCTCTCTTTTTAGAGATGAAAAAAAAGAGAATTTATATGGCAACCCTGTGCTGTAAAATAAATGATATGAGTGAAGTTGACGACCCCAATACCGTTAAGGTCGTTTTAAATAAAAAGGGCTATGCGCTCTATTTTTCCCGTTCACCTATACCGTATTTTAGAAATAATTCTCATACAAAGAAAAAGCTCGTGTATAAACATATTGGCGTTTACGGGTACACGAAAGACTTCCTGAAGAAATATATTAATATGAAGAGGAGTTTTCTTGAAGAGGCAGAATCTCTTGAACAACTAAGGGTATTGGAAAACGGTTATAAAATTAAAGTATTGATTACTGAATATGATGGTTTTGGTATAGATACTAAAGATGACCTTTTAAAGGCTGAGAAATATTTAGAAGAGAGGTAAAAGATGGTGCACTCTGATACATTAAATTTTGATACAAAAGGATTTGGTGATACCATTGATATAACAGATAAAGTTATCCAGATATTAAAAAAATCAGGCATAAAAAATGGGTTAGTCACCCTATTCTGTCCTGGTTCAACAGGCACAATAACAACCATTGAATTCGAATCAGGTGTTATAAAGGATTTGGAAAATGCCCTTGAAAGACTTGTGCCTTCCAGTATCCCCTATGAACATGACTATAAATGGCATGATGGAAACGGTTTCTCCCATGTGAGGGCAGCACTTATGAAGCCATCATTGACAATACCAATAATTCAAGGAGAAATGACTTTAGGGACCTGGCAACAGGTAGTGTTTATTGATTTTGACAACAAAAGCCGCAGAAGAAATATAGTTGTCCAAATAACAGGGGAATAATTTTAAAAAAATATTGAACATTGGGCCTTTAAGGTTTATAATAATTTTAGCCTTATCTTTTGGGTGCTATACCTGAAAGAGAAGGGTAAAATATGAAACCGAGATCAAGGGGATACCTGAGATCAAAGGAGTTAAGATGGACCATAAAGTCGGCATCATCGGTATAATTGTAAAAGACCGCAAAAAAAATTCCCCCCAGGTAAACAAGATATTAACTGACCATTCAGAAATAATAATCGGCAGGATGGGTATTCCCCAGAGGCAAGAGGACATAGGTTTTATATCCCTTTTTGTGGAGGGAAACACGGACAGAATAGGCTCTCTTACAGGAAGGTTGGGCAGCTTAAGTGGAGTTGTTGTAAAAAGTCTTTTAATACCATTATCAAAATAAAGGGGTTTAAATATGCTTGCAGTTTTAAGTAAAAAAGAAAGAGATTGGGTAAAAAGTGTAATCAAGGAAGAAGAGATTGAAAGATACATGCAAAACGGAAGGGATTTTATAGATGATGATGAGATATGGGAGAAGTTAAGGAAGAATGTAAAACCGGATAAAAAAAGGATAGAGGATATCATTCAAAAATCCATGGAGATTCAAACCCTTGAACCTGATGAAACTGCATGTCTTTTAAATATAGAAGACCCTGAGATATGGCAGCAGTTATTTAAGGTGGCAAAAGATATAAAAAAGAAGGTTTATGATAATAGGATTGTAACCTTTGCCCCATTATACTGTGGGGATCTGTGTGTGAATAATTGTCTATACTGTGGTTTTAGAAGAGAGAATGTTGTGATAAAAAGAAAAAGGCTTACCCTTGAAGAAATACGAAGAGAAACAGAAGTTTTGGCAGGCGAGATAGGTCACAAGCGTCTCATCGTTGTATACGGTGAGCATCCATCAACAGATGCAGCCTACATTGCCGACACAATAAGAACCATTTATGATGTAAAGGTTAAGACAAAAAATGGTTATGGACAGATTCGCAGGGCAAATGTAAACATTGCTCCCATGTCCATAGATGATTTAACCTTATTGAGGGACGTAGGTATAGGCACATACCAGGTGTTTCAGGAAACCTATCACCATGAGACATATAAAAAACTTCACCCCGAAGGAACCTTAAAGGCTCACTACCAGTGGAGGCTTTACTGTCATCACAGGGCACTTGAAGCAGGGGTAGATGATGTGGCCCTGGGTGCCTTATTCGGGCTTTATGACTGGAAGTTTGAAGTAATGGGATTATTATATCATGCAAGGGATTTGGAGAGGCAGTTTGGCATAGGTCCTCATACCATATCATTTCCAAGGCTTGAGCCTGCAGCAAATACACCGTTTATACAACAGACGAAATACAAGGTATCTGATGAAGATTTTAAAAAAATTATTGCAGTTATAAGATTATCTGTGCCTTATACAGGTATGATCCTTACAGCCCGTGAGCCTGCTTACATTAGAAGAGAGGTTATACCCATAGGCATTACCCAGACCGATGCATCCACAAAGATCGGTATAGGTGCCTATTCTGATAGGTATACTGACCAGGAAGAAGACAGGCAGCAATTTATTTTAGGGGATACAAGGAGTCTCGATGAGGTAATAAGAGAGTTAGCCCAGATGGGATATATAACGAGTTTTTGCACAGCAGGATATAGATGCGGTAGAACAGGAGATCGTATAATGACCCTTTTGAGAACAGGAAGAGAGGCTGTATTCTGTAAATTAAATGCAGTTCTAACATTTAAAGAATGGCTTGATGATTTTGCCTCTATCGAAACAAAAAAAGTGGGAGAAGAGATGTTAAAAAGAGAGATGGAAGAGATAAAAAACAAACTTCCCCAGAATGTATATGAAAAGCTCCTTGAATATTACGAAAGAATCGAAAATGGCGAAAGAGACCTTTATTTTTGAGTTAAAAGAGGCATTTAATATTATTGCCGATGAGATTAAAAGAGAATATAATGCCCATATATGGTTGATAGAGGTATTGGGAAAGAGGTATTCTTATATAGCAGGGTGTAAAGATGATTCTTTTCTGCCGCCAGAATTCATCTATATAAGTGAAAAATTTGCCGTTGCTTCAAGTGACTGGGGAAAACTACCCATTGAGAAAAAAGAAGAATTATTTTCTTTTTTGAATAAATATGTTAACAAAACCTGATAGAAACAATTTTTTATAAAAACTCTGCCAAAAAGGGGGTCTTATGGCTTTTGATCCAAAGATAGGATATAAGGTCATAGCAACTGTAACAGGGGTTAAGGGTAATTGCAATGCAGGTCATAAGGTTGGGGATAACTTTGAAATAAGCTGTCATAATCCAGCGGGGCTTTGTGGCTTTTTTTACCATGACATATTTCCCACCCTTTCTACCTTTCAATTTGGAGGGTCTATGCCATGGTGGGAAGGTGATACTATTGAAGTTCAATGTCCTGATGCATTTAACCTTGTAACCATGAAACTTGAGAGATTTAAAAGAGGCTAAGTCAATAACCGTTTCTAATAAAGGGGCATAATAGAAAAATTGTAGACTACTATGGGCATTATTTTAAAACCTGATTTTGGTGGACATTATGAGGTAAATCTATATTTCTTATATTTTTTGTTTCTTATAATGTTAAACCAAATCTATATCCTTTGGTTTTCCACCCATTGAGAAAAGTTTGGCTTCAGCCTCTTTGAAGTAGAAGGTTACGAATATTTCATCGTCCGCACCTTTTGGATATATTTTTAGAAGTTGAGGAGACTCTTCAAAAACCTGCGCCTTTGCGTCTTTAGATTCATCAAACACAATAGTTCCTCTTACCCTGAGCCAGGTTAAACCGTCTTTCCCAACAGCAGATATTTCAGTAAAAGGGTTTTCTATTAAGTTTCTATAGACCTCCTTGTTTTTGTTTGTGCAAAAATAGAGCTTATTGTTTCTTTTCATAACAAATCCAAAGGGTCTTACCCTGGGTTTTCCATTATCTATGGTTGCTATGTGGAAAATATTGGCTTTTAAAAAATCATATGCAGTCTCCATACTGATAACCTCCGCATATATTCAAAATTTTAAATTTTCATAGATTATGCCATTGAAAAGACTTTTTTTCAAGTGCATATGTTGTGGATAAATTTTTTTTAAAAATAATAAATAAAAAAGCAGGCCGGAAAATCCAGCCTGCCAGTGAATTTACTCTTTTGTCACATTTGACGCTGCAGGACCTTTTGGGCCATTGACCACATCAAAAGTGACCGAGTCACCTTCGTTTAGGGATTTGAAACCGTTTCCTTTGATAGAGCTATGATGAACAAACACATCTGTGCCGTCATCTTTTGTAATGAAACCAAACCCTTTTGCATTGTTGAACCACTTAACTGTTCCTTTTGACATAAAACTACCTCACTTTTTTTTATTGAAGAATTACGGTGCTATGTTAAGAAGATACTACAAAAACGAAAATTTCTGCGGTTACTGCTAACAAATGCTTCCGAAAACTTCTTGAGCCATTATCCCATAATAATAAGAAGAAAGCAATAATTATTTTTTTAAATGGGAAAATGTTATGTAAAAGATAGAAGAAAACTTTAACAAGTGTTTATAGTTTCTCTGAATAATTTCGTTTACAATGTCTATCATTCATTTAAAATATTTGTCCCTGCCAACTTTTTACTTTTTTATACATGGCCTTGATTTGAAAGTGTCTTTATATAATAATCTACGATTACATAAATTATGGGAAATCTCTTGCTAATATGAGTTTGATAATCATATTGAATGGTGTGTTATACTTTTTCAATTCATTTTTTACTTGATAATATCACGGGAATGTTTTTTGATCCTGCAATGAATGCCCCGTAGCCTGGGGGTCCCAAACTCGGCACCAAATGGTGGATCATCATGAATGAGCATGTTTAGGTTCGATTCATCCCAACCGAACATGGGGTCTGATTCTCTTTCTGGGAACCACCAGGCAAAATCAACAAGAATGACATGGGGATGCATGCCGGTATCAAAGGATGCCTTTTGGGTAATGAACCCATGCCTTGTTTGAATTGTTACAAGTTCTCCTTCCCTTATGCCTGATGCCTTTGCCGTGTCGGGATGAATAAGGACTCTGGGTGAAGGATGGGCATTTCTCAGGGAGGTGATCTGCCGCCCTCCTGAGTGACGGTAAGGGCCTACCTTATTGGAGGTTAAAATAAGAGGATAGTCCTCTTGTGTTTCATTAATATTGTTTACTTCAATTTCAGTGGTTGGCTTAGGTAGTGGCGCAAATCCCCAGCTTTCAAGCCTCGTTGAATATAGCTCGACCTTTCCGGAGGGTGTGGGGAATGTGTTATGAACATCATCCCTATATAACTTTCGTCCTTCCAGGACCGCTATGTCCCGAAACTGGGCGAATGTTATGTTGGAAGGCGAGAGGATAAAATCGAGGCATTCTTCTTCAGTGGGCCAGAAGATATTTGCAAGGCCAAGCCTGTCCGCTAGCCCCTTAAGTATTTCATAATCGGAACGGCACTCACCTACACGGGTTGCCTTTTGCTGTATCGAGGTGACGGCTAAAGAATATGGGGCGTTGACTATACTGTCAAATTCGAGGTATGTTGCAACGGGAAGCACAATGTCAGCAAGTGATGCTGTGGGGGTCATGAACATATCCGATACTGTTAAGAAATCCACTGCCTCAAGCGCCTTACAGACCTTGCGGGGATTGGGGTAGGTGAGAAGTGGATTACATCCTTGGATGTAGCAGCTTTTTATGGGATAGGGAACACCCGTTATCATTGCTTCTATCAGGGCTTGGGGCAAAGCATAAAACTGGTTGGGAAGGAGGGCATTCCCTTTTGTGATCCTTTTCGCACGCACTTCAGGGGGTATATGGTCATGGAGGCTAAAGGCAACAGAGCCCCTCTCTATAAGGGCAGGATTTGTCCATTGGACATCGCCGCCTGGTATGCCAATGTTTCCTGTTATAGCCCTGAGAATGCAGATAGCTCTGGCAGTCTGAAAATTGTCAGGGGTATGGTCGATGCCATTGCCCCATTGTATAGCCGACGGTTTATTGAGAGCATAAACCCTGGCAAGGTGAACAATGGTATCTGCGGGTATCCAGGTTACCTCGCTTACCTGCTCTGGTGTATAGGCGGACACATGATTTGCGAGTTCTCGAAATCCAGTAGTATACTGTTCGACAAAGTTTTTATCGTAAAGACCCTCCTTGATGATTACATGGAGCATAGCGAGAATAAGATGGAGATCTGTAGTAGGTTTAGGTTTCACAACCATGCTGGCTTCCCTTGTGACCCGATTTGATTCAGGGTCCACAACTATTAGAACAGCACCCCTCCGTACTGCATTGCACAACCTCTCATACACATGAAAAAGGGTATCAGATATATTTGCCCCCCAAACGATTATTGTCTTGGGTGGATAATCGAGGTCAGGTATTGCATAGAATCCGTAGGTTATCATTGATGCGGCATAACGTGGAATAAAACAAACGTAGGCCATGGAAGTTATATTTGGGGAACCAAAGGCATTTGCAAACCGCGTGAGGTAAGAATCCTGGAGGCCTTTAGCGGCACCGCGGATAAAAGCAACGGATTCAGGCCCAAAGGTCTTTTTATGTTCTATGAACTTGTCAGCTATTATATTTAGTGCTTCGTCCCACCCTACAGGCATCCATTTCCCTTGTCCGCGAGCACCAACCCTTTTAAGTGGTTTTGTAATTCTCTTTGGGTGATAAAGATATTCTAAGGAAGCATAACCTTTTTGACATAGTTTACCCTTGTTCAGAGGGTGTAATGGATCGCCTTCGATTTTTATAGGCCTGCCATTTGTAAAATGGACAAGGGCACCGCACCCTATCTGGCAAATCCCGCAGGTTGTTCGCAAAACGCCATCTTTCATGTTGTTCCTTTTTTTATCATTGATTTTTGTTTAGAAAATCAATACAAAACTTAAGGGCTTTATCACCAGGGAGGTTTTTTGTCTCCATAGACTTTACATAAGCATCAAGAATAGGTCTAACCTTGGATGCCCATTTTTCATCTTCCTCTTTTGAAAGAGATATAAATTTTATGCCCTTATTTTCAGCAAAAACCTTACCTTCCTTGTCTAATTGATCCCATAATTGGCCTGTTTTTTCTATCCATTCTTTGTTTATATCCTCAATAATTTTTTGGATATCAGATGGAAGGCTGTTCCATTTCTTTTTATTCATTATACAGAAACCAGTTGTTGTATAAGCGGACCCATAATTTTCAGTAACATATTTTATATAATCTGCAAGTTTCCACTGCTGCAATGCTTCAACTGTTACACTAATACCTTCAACAACGCCAGTTCTTAAAGCATCATAGGCATCGGAAATTGGCATTCCCACAGGGGCGCCTCCAAGCGTTTCAACTATCTTTGCACTTAAACCTGTTGCACGGATTTTCATACCCTTGAGGTCTTCGAGTTTATGTACAGGTTTTTTTGCTGTTAGTAAAATTCCAGGACCATGGGCATGGAGATACATGACCTTCACATCATCCAATTCTTTTGGTTTAAACTGTTTATAAAATTCGTTTGCCAGCTTTGTTGCAACATAACCGCTTTTATATCCAAGTGGCAGATCAACAACTTCAGAAAGAGGGAATTTACCCCGTGTGTAAGCTAAAAAAGACCACCCTATATCTGCTATTCCTTTTACTACCCCATCATACATAAGTGGTGCATTTATCAGTGTGCTTCCTGGATAAAATTTAATCTTTACCCTGCCATTTGTTCTCTTTTCTACTTCCTTACACCATTGTTCAGCAAGCTGTGCCTGTTTTGTCACAGTGGGCATAAAGTGTGCGTAGTTCATATTAATTACATTTTCTTGAGCATGTGCTGAAAAAATAATGATGTTAATTATCAAAAAAGCTGTAAAAAGAATACCAATACCATGTGTTTTTAAATGATTCATCTTTACCCCCCTTTTTTTGTTTTTATTTTTTTTATCTTTCCTCAAATTCACTTTTTACATTTTTAGGTATTTCAAGAACTCCATTTCCATTGACATCTTCGAGGTCAAACCACCACTTATTTTTATAGTCGGGTTTACCATATCCAAGAAGGTCATCCCCCCAGATAGCAAACCTTCTTGCTATGGCGGAATGTCTCATAGCCCATCCAACTGCCCTGTGAAAAAGTGTATAGGGTTTACTCCATGGGCAGACCTTGATGCATGTTCCACAGCCAGAACCTCTTTGGTTTCCTACCCTCATACCTGTGCATTTCTTCTTATCTAAAGGCCATCTTTCATATCCATTATACATCTCCTTTTTACCATCACTTATTGCTCCGCTGGGACACTCACGGGCACACTTCTTACATTTTGAACAGAAATCCTGGAGACCAAAATCGATGAGTTTGTCAGGAAGAAGGGGTAAATCAGTTGTTACAACTGCTGCCTTGAAGCGTGGTCCAAGAAAAGGATGGACTACTGTATCACCTATCCTACTCATCTCTCCAAGCCCTGCCAGAAGGATTATGGGAGGAACAACAATATCATAAAAAGGGGCATAGTGGGCTTTTGCGGGATATCCTAATCTTCGAATGTAATCTGCAAGAATAATGGCGATAAACCCAGATGTTGCATACGACATCATGCTCATGGCGTTGCTAATCCAGTCACTGCCAGTATAGGCTTGGGATGTTCGATAATCCTGATCCACAAGGATCGCAATGGCGTATTTATGTTTTAGCTCAATGGGCACTGGAGGGGCATCTGGATTTTTAAAGTCAAATTTATGGCTATAGACTGCATACTGAGGAAGTTCACAAATACCTACTGCATCAGCCCTTAAAAAATAGGCAGTTTCTTTAATATGGCGTGATAAAAGTGCTGGATCATCAGGCAACGGGGCTTTTTGTATTGCCACCAAGCCATCAACAAGAGGCTTCATAGCATACCGAATAGCTGCTGTCGCAGCAGATAAAGGATGTTTTTCAACAAACCTTCTTACTTCTTTTTGCAGTTTTGGCCCATAATCACCTGCTGCTGCCTTACAGAACCCTGCCTCCCTCTCGCTTACCCTTTTGACTTTATCTTCATCAATTCTTGTGGTGGGTTTATCTACCCTTTTTATTGTATCCATTGGAAACGGTTCCCAATCCCGTTTTAGATAACCTGCCATAAAAATACTCCTTTACTTTTTTTTAGTTGAAAGGCTTTTTTGCAAGTGATTTTTCAAAAAATCCATATCTTTATAAAATAATCTTTTTGCCTCCTTTGTTTTTCTTTTTGTTATGGCTTCTGCAAGCTCTTTATGGATATTAAATAGGTTTTGCTCAAATGTAAGGTCCAGAAAATTGAATGCCACTTCAGCAAGTATCTCAAGGAGGGCCTTTGTAAAAATAGATAATATGGGATTTCCTGACATATTTGCTAATATCACATGGAATTCAATATTTTTATTTTTTAGATATACAGGGTCATCAAAATGCATTTCTGCATCTTTGAATAGAGAATTGAGCTTAATAATATCTTCTTTCTTTGCATTCTTTGCTGCCTTCATAATAATATATGGTTCAAAATTCAAACGCACATCCCATATATCATCAACAGTGATCTGTCCATTGTCTGCCATTGTCTTTAATGATACACTTATAGGTTTATGATATACATTACTTACAAAAATTCCACCCTTAGGTCCTTTTTTTATCTGTATATGTCCAAGTGAGTCAAGGATTCTCAATGCCTCTCTTACAACAGCACGGCTTACA
>Ga0116168_1000761_pt1 | contig 29479 bp, 26 predicted proteins | sample AD_UKC129_MetaG_FD_89795 | JGI IMG/M metagenome (GOLD analysis project Ga0116168, IMG submission 89795) | Active sludge microbial communities of municipal wastewater-treating anaerobic digesters from Canada - AD_UKC129_MetaG | ecosystem: Engineered > Bioreactor > Anaerobic > Digestate | place...
ACTGGTGATGGTACAGTTTTTGGGAATACTGCTAAAATTCCGGCATCTGCTGCAGTAGCTGATTTTCCAGGATTATAAAACGCTGCTGACGGATATCTACCTGAGGATGTACTACCTGGATTAAAAGCAGCTACTCTATTCCATGTAGCCCCTTGATCTGTAGAATATGAATACCATATTTCTCCAGATGAAGCTGCATAATTATCAGCATGTCCCCTATATACTAAATACAAAAGATTTGCATAAGGATCATATTGTAAAGGATGTAAATTTGTTGATGCAGGTCCATATGCATTTGACATAGTCGTTGCTTCAACTACTGTAAGAGAACCAACTTTTTTGGGTGATAAATTCACATCATTAGAAACTGTTGTTGTTGCTGGCTCATTCATAATAATAGGAGCAGCAGGAGTTACTTTTGCTTCTTGAGCATATTTTTTAATTAGCTCAACATTTTGAGCAGATAGTAAGGCTGTTAGTGATAATACTAACGCAGCACTGAGTAATTTCCTCATCGGAACCTCCGTTTTAATTAATTGTTAAAAATAAGTTAATTAAATAATAATTTAAAGTCAAATTAATTTTTGATGCATCGTTTAAGCAATACATTCTACAACCCAAAATTTGTCTGAATTTTGTGAACAAAATTGCTCTTCTGTACTGCTCCTATGATAGCATCAACTTTTTGACCATTTTTGAAAAATAGAACAGTTGGTATACTTCTTATGCCAAATGATGTAGCAACCGAAGGATTTTCATCAACGTCTATTTTACAAACTTTTACTTTTCCATCATATTCTTTTGCTAATTCTTCTATTATCGGAGCTATCATTTTACAAGGCCCACACCAAGTTGCCCAAAAATCTACTATCACCGGTAATTCACTTTGCATTACTTCTTTTTCAAATGTTTCATCTGTTATAATTACTGGAACCATTATTTATTATCTCCCTTTTATTCATATAAACTTTACTAACTTTTTTCAGTATAAGTTTTAAAAATATTTTTGTCAAGTTCTAAAACGTATTTTTTAGGTGACTAATTTCACATTTAATGTGCTTTATTAATTTAATGTTATTTAATATTATTCATTTTTAAACAATTATTAAATCGTATTTACAATATTATTTTGGAAAAAATTTTCATTTTTTTTTATTTTTTTGTATTTATTCTCTCTAATGCTTTCTGATATACCCTATACATTCCTTCCTCAAGTGAAATTTTCGGCTCCCAACCTAACTCATTTTTTACATATGTCATATCGCTATACCTCGAATGTACACCCATAGGTTTATCTACCAAAGGTTTTATTGTTGGTTTATAACCAGCAAATTTTGTAAATAATTCTATCAATTCCAAAAATGTTGTCAATTTTCCTGAACCAATGTTAATTCCTCTTCCATCGTGAATTTTATCCATTGCAAGCAACATGCAATCTATTACATCGTCTATATGGACAAAATCTCTTCCTTGTTGGCCTGTACCCCAAACTACAAATGGATCTTCTTTCCTCGCAGCTCTGTCTGCTATTGCCGGAACTGGATATGATAAATCCTGATCTTCACCATAACCTGAAAATGGTCTTATACAAGTTACTGATATTCCATAATATTTCGCTGCAATAAACGCCAAATATTCACCTGTTAATTTCGTCCATCCATATGTCATATCTGGCTTACCTATATAATCAGCATTTACATTTATCATTTCCTCCTTCAAAGCAACAGCATTGCTTTCTGTTTGTAACGCATTAGGATATGCAGCACTCGAACTTGGATATAATACTCTTTCAGGTTTATGTTTACATACCCAGTTAAAAAATTCTGCATCTATTGATAAATCTAATGCTACTGCCATCGGATCTCCATCAATTTTAGCTCTTCCTCCTACTATTGCAGCAAAATGGAACGCATCACTTATTTTATAACAATCAATTCCGTATTCTTGTTTCAAAAATTCTGGATTTTCATTAAATCTTTTCAAAAATAACCTTATATCAGTCTGCCAAAACAGCAATCTTTCATCTTCACCAATAATCTCAAGATCTTTAACTTTCTTAGATGTAAAATTATCCAACCAGGTTGCAGGATGTGTACCTACTGATAAATCATCAACCATTATTATTCTGTCATTCGTTCTCTTTAATAGAGCTTTTACAACATTTCTACCCACAAAACCGCAGGCACCACTCACCATATGATATTTCATTTTTCACCTATTATTGTTTATATTACTTTTTTTAAAAATAATATTTTTTTTATTTATTCAAAAATTATATGAAAACTTCAAACAAAGATATTTTGCTACAAAAAGCACAAGAAATCCAAAACTTACTTCAAAATAACAACATATCGTCTGAAATAGATTTCGATTCTCTTCGTGAATATTCAATTAATTTATGGATTAACAATCACGTTCTCAGTCTTTACTACAAACCAACTAAAAATAAATTTACACTCTATTCACCAGATCCCAATTTCTTAGCCTTTATTTCGAAATTAAATCTCCCTAATGAAAATATTATTTCTTATAATGGGCTCGTTGATAATAAGCGTGCTAAGCAAGTAAACACTGAGCCTATACAAACCAATACTTTTCATAGTCATATAAACATTTACGTGGATGGCTCATACCATAAAAATTTAGTCTCTTCTGCATATGTTATATTACAAAACGATTCTTTAATAAAAGAAGAAGCTTTTAAAATATTAAATCCTCAACTCATTCAATACCGAAATGTCACAGGTGAAATTAAAGCTATTGAAAAAGCATTAACTTATGCTAAAGAAAAAAACTATGATAATATTAATCTCTACTACGATTATAACGGCATTAAAGAATGGGCTACTGGCAATTGGAAAAGAAACAATCCCCTTACTGAAGAATATTTCAATTTTATGCAAAAAATTAACATTAAAATCAACTGGATAAAAGTTAAATCTCATAGCGGTAATTATTGGAATGATTACGTAGACAAATTAGCAAAAAAAGTATTAGGTATTGTTTAAATCTTAAAACTTTCAAATATAATTCTTAAATCCCACAACAATGAATAATTTTTTGCATACATTATATTAAGTTTTTCAATCTCTTCCCTATTTTCAACTTGTTTAATATACCAAAGTCCTGTAATACCAACTTTACACAATCCCAAATTTTCAGAATTTTCATCAATTCCAACAATACTTAATTCATTTTTTATTACTTGGAAATAATTTTTATAAACATTTTTTATGAAACGATTTTTACTAATATATCGTAAAGGCAATAATATTGCAAATACTATCAATATTGACAAATCAAGAAACCTCTTTAAAATTTTATTTTTTGTCCTATAAATTTCATATTCAATAGATAAAAATTTTAAGCTTTCATCTAAATATGAATTATTTTTACCAACCAAATAATCTAATTCATTTGTAGCAAGCAATAATTCCACTTTATTTTGACATCTTATCAACAATTTCATAATACCTTCAAAACTTAATAAATTTGGCGGAATAATAATTTTTTCAAGTGAATAATCTAAAATACATTTTTCTAAATTATCAATCGTACCAATAACTTTATATCCATCGATATTCTTATTCAACAAATCCGGAGATAAACTTATCAAACCTTTATGTTCATACACAATATTTATGCTATTTTTCAGTTTATCACTTAGTTTTAAACTGTTTTCCTCAGTTCCAAAAACTGCAACTTTAACAAAATTTGGTGAATATGAATAAAATAATACCTTAAATATTAAGCTTAAAACGAAAATAATAATCCCAGAAAAAGTAAAACTTAAAGCTGTTACAACTCTGCTATATCCATATTGCTTAAAGAAAAATGTAAATGCTGAAATAAAAAGAAATGTAAAAATCAATGATAAATATTTTTTTGAAATATAAATTTTATTATGCGAATAACTCCCTAAAATTAACGAAAGTAGATTAAATATTATAGCTGGTACTATATATACATATGGTTTTACTTCAGGTAAAAATCCTAACCAACCCAATTTATTGACTAAATATAATTGTTCAGCAAAATATATTGAAAATACAATGGTTATAAAATCAAGGAATAGTTGTAATAGAGTTACTTTGTATTTTATTAAAAAAGCAATCACACTTCTAAACTTAATGGCCATTTGTAAAAAAAACATAAAAACAATATTATACTTAAAATGTTTTTTTACAAAAATCGACATAGCCTGATAAAAATGCTTAATTTCATCAATACTACTGCGCTTTGTACTTTCACCTTTATAATGAATAATCGATGTAGTGTGTATATAATAAATTTTATAACCGCTTTGTTTTATTCTATAGCAAAAATCTAAATCTTCTCCATACATAAAATAATCTTCATCTAAGCCCGGAACATTATTCAATATTTCTCTCTTAAAAAACATAAAAGAACCGGATATAGCATCAACTTCATAACTTTGATTTTCATCCAAATACGTTAAGTTATATTTACCAAACAACTTTGATTTTGGGAAAAGGCTACTTAAACCAAATATTTTTGTAAATGCAACCCATACATCCGGAAAACTTCTTCTACAAGCTAACTGGAAAGTCCCATCAGGATTTAATACTTTGCACCCGCACATTCCTACTTCTGGATTTTTATCCATAAACTCAATCAAAGTACTAAAAGTATTTTCCTGAACTACTGTATCAGGATTTAAAAGTAGTAAATATCTCCCTTTTGCTATTTTAATACCTTGGTTATTAGCTTTAGCAAATCCTAAATTTTTTTTATTTTCAATTAGCTTTACGGTAGGAAAATTATTTTTAATAAATTCTGAGCTGCCATCAGAAGAATTGTTATCAACAATTATAATTTCAACATTTATATTTTTCGATGCGTTTTCAATACTGTTAATTAGATTTATTAGAAATTCTTTAACGTTATAATTTACAATAATAATTGATAAATCAATATTCATTTAATTTTACCAAAAATTTTCAACAATCTTAACTTCCAAACCATAAGAACTGCTTCTCTAACAATTTTTTTTGACATTTTGGAAACACCTTGGACTCTATCTACAAAAATTATAGGAATTTCTACAATTTTAAATCCTTTTACCCATGCTTTAAAAGTCATTTCAATTTGGAAAGAATAACCATTAGATTTTATTTTGCTTAAATCAATATTTTCTAACACTTTACGCCTAAAACACTTAAAACCGCCAGTTGCATCCTTAATTGGCATTCCTGTAACTAATCTTGTATAATAATTTGCAAAATAACTTAATAGCAATCTTTTCATTGGCCAATTAATAACATTTACACCATTAATATAACGACTTCCTAAAACCAAATCAGCATTTTGAATTGCTATAAGGAAATTTTTAATTTCAGCTGGATCGTGGGAAAAATCCGCATCCATTTCAAATATATAATCATACTTATTCTCGATAGCATATTTAAAACCTTTAACATAAGCAGTCCCTAATCCAAGTTTACCTGATCTTCTAATCAGTTTTACTTTATCATCTGTCTTTGTTATATTTTCGACGTAATCTCCTGTACCATCTGGAGAATTATCATCAACAACCAAAATATAAATATCAGGATAATTTTCTCTGATATATTTGATCATTTTAGAAATATTTTCAATTTCGTTGTATGTTGGTATAATTATTAAAACTTTTTCTGTCATATTCCCTCTTAACTAAAATGGCCTTTACCAAAAATCATTGTTACTGCTGTCTTAAACATAATCTTAATATCCATACGAATAGACATATTTTCGATATAAAATAAATCATATTTCAGTTTTTTCTTTACATCTTCAATAGTTTCATCATATTTATGATTTACTTGTGCCCATCCTGTAACACCGGGACGAACTTTCAATCGTTTTTTATATAATGGAATTTCTTGTGCAAATTTCTCAACAAAAACTGGCCTTTCAGGTCTAGGGCCTACAAGACTCATCTCACCTTTCAAAACATTAATCATTTGTGGAATTTCGTCAATTCTCACCTTTCTGATAAATTTACCAACTTTTGTAACTCGTGGATCATTTTTTGATGCCCAAACAGGCCCTGTTTTAGCTTCTGCATCTTGCCTCATCGATCTAAATTTGTACATCATAAAAGGTTCCCCATTCAATCCACTTCTCTCTTGTTTGAATAAAACTGGCCCTTTACTTTCTAATTTTATAGCTATTGCTGTTATCAAACATACCGGTGCAGATAAAACCAAAATTATTATCGCGGCAACTATATCCATAAGCCTTTTAACTTTCATTGCCCAAACTGGCATAATTTCTGGAAAAACATCTATCAATGGAAAACCATAGATATGTATAGTCCTAGCAGAACCACTGATAATTTCATACAAATCAGGTACTATCTTAATTCCAACATTTTTATAATCACATTTCGAAATTACTTCCAACATTTCATTATCATACTTTTGTGATAGTGCAATAATAATTTCCTTTATATTATAAAGATCTATTATCTCCTTAATCTGGTCTATGCCTGCTATTACCATCACATTATTATAACTTTTACCAATATTTTCTTTATCAACAGAAATATATCCTATAACATCCAATCCTAAATGTCTATTTTCCAAAATCTTTTCATGCATCTCAAAAGCTTTTTCATTAAATCCAACAATTAAAGCATTCCTTCGGCCTATTCCTTTTATAAGTAGTTTTCTTTGAATACTTCTCAGAACAATTCTTCCAGAACCAACGATTACAAATAAAATTGCCCAATATAAAAATATCAAAAATCTTTGTGCATTACTTTCTCCAGTTGCATAATCATCCCAAAATATAAACGCAAATAATAAGAAAATACCAATAAATGTAACCTTAAATAAAACATTTAATTCATCGAAACGGGAAAAAGCAAACCACTCTCGATACATTCCTACAAACATAAACCATAATATCCAATAAATATACATTATTAACATTGTAGAAAGGACATCTGGTACTATAATAACATTAAAAAGACCTGTGTTAACTCGGATATAATAATATATAAGATAGGATAAATTAATTGTAAAAAAATCCAAAATAAAAAGTGTTATCTTTTGTAAATTTTTATTCATATCTATTGATTTTTTTTAAATTATTTAATTTAACAAATTATTATCTCATTTGCAAAATCATCAAGAAAAATATTTATAGATATAGCTAAAGCTACTATATAACATTGAAAGAGAAAAATAAACAAAAATTATTGCAAATACCTTAAAAACTAAGCTTATTGAATTATTATTAACAATAATCCTTTTAATTTTATAGAAAAGATATGTTGCAATAAGAGTTGATAACAACCAACCAAATTCCACCAAAAAAAGAAATAAAAAACTACCCCCTTTAAATATTACTTCTAATTTCATTGCTTGCGGTATACAGACTGATATCCAGTAAATCCATAATACTCCATTTGTCAAAATCATATAAGATATTGTTTTATATGAAAACAACTCCGAAACTCCTAAATTTATGTCTTTTATCTTCCAAATTTTTAATGCAACTGAAAACAATATCCACGCTCCAATTACAGAAAGTAGGTTAAAAATTATTTGTGGTAGATTTAAAAATCTGATTACAAGCAAAGAAAAAATCGCAACTGATGTTTCATTAAACATTCCCCAAAGTACAACCTTTACCCCGTTCTTAAAATCTTTAATCAAAGCAACAGAAAAAGCAGATGCCAAAATAGGCCCAGGGATCACTCCTCCTATAAGCCCCAAGATAAACGCATTTATCATTAAAGTAATCATATTTTTCCCCAATCTAAGATTTGATAGAGTTTGACATAAACAAAAAAACTTAAATTTTAAATTAAAAAAAACATCTCTATTTTTTAATACAAATTTTATATAGCTCAGACAGTGTAAGCTTAAAGCCCGTGCGCCGTGCGGCGCACGGGCGGGCTAACGCCAAAATTTTTCCAAAAACATTCTAATAAATTTTTACCAATATATTTTATATTTTTACATTTAGCTAAATAACTAAATATTTTTAAAATATTTTTCTATGAATAATTAACTCACGTAAAAGCAAGTAAAATACATTTCGCTATTACTATATATTAGTGCTTACGATATATTAGCAATTTTAAATAATATATTCGTATTTACAATATAATTGTATATATGATATAAATGAAAATTTGCAGAATATATTTGTTTTTACAATATTATTGTATATAAAATATATTATTGGTAAAGACATTATATTGTATTTATAATATATTTCCAATTACAAAAAAAATATCAAAAAAGACTGAAAATTTTATAAAAAGTTAGCTTAATTTAATTATACTAAAGGTAATTCTTAATTATTTGGGAAACAACTTTTCAACCTAACGTGCTAGTACTGATTTTTAAGATGATAGGACATTTGAGTTCGCTATTCGATAGTAATAATGTTGGTAATTTTACAATCGTAAAATGTTATTTTTATTTAGTCGATAACATATTAGGTTTAACTTTCTAGGCATCTGAAAGTATGCGAATGCTAAGAATAATCATTTTAGCGGGCCGTTCCGGCCCGCTGCCCCATACAGCTTGTGCCAAGCTGCATGGGGCTTAAGCTTACACTGTCTGAGCCAGATAAAAAAAGCTGCCTTATTCAGACAGCTTGTTGTTTATTAAGAGAGTTTATCAAACAAATAATGTACCAATTTATCAATTGAAACTCTTTCTTGCTCCATAGTATCACGATCTCTTACGGTTACTGTATTATCTTCTAAAGTTTGAGTATCAACAGTTATACAATAAGGTGTACCAACTTCATCTTGTCTTCTGTAGCGTCTTCCAACAGCTCCTTTGTCGTCATAAAACACTTTGAAATATGGTCTTAACATACTTTCAATCTTTTTAGCAACTTCTGGCATACCATCTTTATTTACTAATGGGAAAATTGCTGCTTTTATTGGTGCCAATTTTGGATGAAATTTCATAACTACACGAGTTTCGCCATTTACATCTTCTTCGTTATAAGCATCTATTAAAAACGCCATAAACGAACGGCTTGCCCCTGCTGATGTTTCTATTATATATGGTATAAATTTCTCTTTTGTTTCATCATCAAAATATAATTGTGATTTCCCTGAATATTGTTGGTGTCGGCTTAAATCAAAATCTGTTCTGTTATGAATACCTTCTATTTCGCCCCAACCGAATGGAAATTCATATTCAATATCAGTTGCTGCTTTTGCATAGTGAGCTAATTTATTTTGTGGATGGTCGTGAAATCTTAATTTGCTTGGTGTCATTCCTAAGGATTTAAACCAATTTATTCTTTGTTCTTTCCAATATTCATAAAATTTCATATCTTCCGATGGTCTTACAAAATACTGCATTTCCATTTGTTCGAATTCACGTGTTCTAAACAAAAAGTTTTTTGTATTAATTTCGTTTCTAAAAGCTTTACCAATTTGAGCGATACCAAAAGGTAATTTTTGTCTTGAAGCATTAAGTACATTATTGAAATTAACAAAAATGCCTTGTGCAGTTTCTGGTCTCAAATATACTACATTTGATGAATCTTCAACAGGGCCAATAAAAGTCTTAAACATTAAGTTAAATTGTCTTGCTGCTGTAAAGCTTCCTTTATTACCACATTGTGGACAATTAATCTCAGCTAAACATTTTGATGATAAAATTTTATCTTCAAGAATCTTTGTAAATTTATCGTTTAAATCATCTGCTTGTATATTATTAACAATTTGCTTTTCATCATCATTCAATACATTCAATAATTCTTCTATTAATTTTTCTTTCTTTTTATCAGCTATATTTTCAGCTAAATGATCTAACCTAAAACGTGCTTTACATTGTTTACAATCTACCATTGGATCAGTAAAATTTTCAACGTGTCCAGATGCTTCCCATACTCTTGGATGCATCAAAATAGCTGCATCAAGCCCCTCAACGTCATCTCTATATGTAAAGAATTTCCACCATTCCTCTTTAATATTTTTCAATAATTCAACGCCTAAAGGACCGTAATCATAGCATCCGTTTAATCCGCCATAAATTTCACTTGACTGAAATACAAAACCTCTTCTTTTTGCTAATGATATTACTTTGTCAAGAACATCATTTTTTGCTTTTTTTTCTTGTCCCACTTTCCCTCCAATTTCAGTTGATTTAATAACTTTATAAGATACAAAACTATATAAAAAAAATCAAATAAATTCTATTTATAATTAAAAAAATTTGATAGTTAAACATATTTTTTTTACATTATCTTAAAAATTTTGGGAAATTTTATGAAACAGTTCATTACTTTTATTGTTAATTTAGTCGATAATTCTAAGTCAACTAAACAGTTTTTGAAATATGTTCAAAAATACTGCTCACTCCCTTTTGAAATATTTTTTATATATAATAAAATAAATACTAAGCACCTAAAACTTTTAGATGAAATTACTAATGCAAATAATGATATTCATGCTCTCGATATAAAAGAATATAAAAATGTTTTAAGTGAAATATTGTCTGAAATGCAAGGCACTGTTATTATTTATACAACTAATTCTTATTTACCTACAAAAAAATTTACTAAAAATTTAAGTTGGTATCTTAAAAATAATCCTAACATAAGCATCATACAACCAACTTTTATTCCAGCAACCCAAGATAATATAAAAGAGCAACTTGACAACGCTAAAGCACAAAGAAAATTATATAAACATTTTGCAGATACTATTAAAATTGATAATATTTCTAAGGATTGTTTCATCTTTAACGAAAAAATTCTAACTAAAAAAAATTTATTAGCTTTAATTGATAATAAAACAATAACCATTGATGAAATATTAAATGAATGCACAAAACCTGAATTTACAATTATTCATTCAAAAGATATTATTTTCCTTGAGCTTTCCAAACAAAATATTACCGCTAATGAAGATAAAGATTTTACCACCAAACATGTTGAAACAGATGACACTATTCAATCATTAGAAGAAGAATTGCCACCAATAGCAAACAACTATGAAGTTTTAAAACAAGAATATAAAAATCGATTCAAACCTGAAATTGATGTAATATCTAATTATGAAAAAGCCAAAAATAAATTACAAAATAGAGAATATGATAACGCACTAACTTATTTAATCCACGCATTAGACGTTTATTATAATGATTTTTCGCCAAAACAAATTGAATTAAAGGATTTGTACAGTTTAGCAGGTCAAGTAGCTCTACATTTAAATAAACCAGAGTTAGCTCTTCACTTTTTTGAAGAAGAATTAAAATTAGAAGATAATTCATCTCGTGCATGTGAAGGCCTTGCCGATGCTTTTATTCTAATGGATGAACCAATTAAAGCCAAAATTATGTTGCAATGGGCTTATAGATGTGACAATGAAAACTTAAATGCTAAGAACAAATTAAATAAAATTAATACTTTACTTGGTCTTGAAGAAAATGATATTACAGTCGAATAAAGCTTTTATAAGCTTTATTCGTTCTCTATTTTGTTCAAAAGAGATTTTAATTTATCGAGTTTAAATGGTTTAGCTAATAAATCGTCAAAAGCATCTAAGTATTCTTCATTTAATAAATCTCTTGTATACGCAGTTAGTGCAATAATTTTAATATCATCTTTAATTTTTCTTATTTCTTTAGTTGCCTCCAAACCATTCATAATAGGCATACTTAGATCCATAAAAATTAAATCTGTTTCTGGATTATTTTTTATAAAGTTAAAAGCCTCTAATCCGTTTGACACAAAATTTATGTCATAATTCCCAATTTTCATTAAACTTTCATTCAAATAATAATAATTTAATATATCATCATCAGCAATAAGAATGTTTCTTATTTTTGTTTTATTTTCATTTGTATTAAATTTTATAGGCAAGGTTACTTTTACATTTGTCCCAATATTCTTTTCTGAATGTATAGAAATTTTACCTCCTAACATATCAATTAGTGCATTTGATATAGCTAAGCCAATCCCTAATCCTTCCTTAATTTGTGATGGTATAACATCTTTTTTATTGAAAGGTTTTTTCATAATTTCTACAATACTATTATCTATTCCATAACCAGTATCTTTAATTTCAAATTCTATTTTATCATTCACTTTGTAAACCTTTAATAGTATTTCGCCTTTTTCTGTAAATTTTAATGCATTCGATAAAATTTCATCTAGGGCTTTATGTAATTTTTCGTAATCTACTTCTATAATCAAATTACCTATTTCATCTTCGACATCAAAATAATATGAAATATTTTTATCAGAAAATTTGTGGTAATATTCTGTATTCAATTCTTTAATTAAATCGATTATTTTAAATTTGCTAATATTAAATTTCACATTACCTAAATTAATCTGAGAAAGCAATAATATATTATCAACGATATCAACTATCCTCTTGCTACTTGATAAAATTATTTCAGCATATTTTTGTCTTTTTTCTTCAGGTAAATTTTTATCTAAATATAGTTCTGTAAAACCTGATAAAGCATTAATTGGTGTTCTTATTTCATGCGATATATTTTGTATAAATTCAGTTTTTAATTTTTCGCCTAACTCAGCCTTCTGTTTAGCCTTTTCTAATTTACTGTTTGCATCAGTTAATTCTTCATTCAATTCTTTAAGTTTTTCAATTTGTTTTAGTATTATTTGTTGCGCCTTTTCTGTTTCCGTAATATTTCTTACAATAGCGAGAAATTTATCCTCTCCTAATGGTACAAGCCTTGAATCAAATATTTTTTCTTCTTCGTCAATAACTAACGAATATTTATATTCCTGATTTTTTTTTGTTCTTAAATAATCGTTTATTTTATTTAATGTCAATTCTGCAACATCATTAGGGAGAACTTCATATACGTTTTTATTTAAAAATACCTCTGGATTAACATATAACTCATCATAAGAATTTGCATGAAAATCTAAAATATTTCCCTCTACATCAAATACAAACATCATATCTGGTAATGCATTTAATATTGCCTTATTCCTATTTTCACTTTCTTGTAATTTTTTTATATATTCTAGCGTTTCTTTTTGCTGATTATATTCTGTAGTAATATCCTCTACCATTCCAACACCACCAACGATTTTATTATCTTTTTTTATTGGGAAAAAAGTAACTTTTACAGGAGTTGTTTTCTTACCTAAATAAGATGTATATAAATCTTTATAAATTCCAATATCACCTTTCAATGCTTTCATTAACTCGTTAACTAATTTTTTATCAGGTAATATATTCATATCCAAACCGATAATTTTTTCTTTTGCTGCTCCAATAATTTTAGCAAAAACATCATTGCAATCATTTATGATACCATTACTATCATAAAAAAATATACCTAACGGAGCATTATCAAAAAGTATTCTACAAGTTTTATCTACCTCATCATATTTTTCCTCCAATTGTGTTTTCTCTGTCACATCAACAGCATAAATAAATATAGCTTCCTCAAATGAATATTTAATATACTCAAATACTACATTTACAATTCTAATTTCATTATGTATATTAGAAATTTTTGTTTTTAAAAGATTAAATTTCTCATTTTTATTAATCAATGGGATAATTTCTTTTTCAAATTTTTTTAAATCAAATTCTATAAAAACTTTATTAAATAACAAATTATAAATCTCATTTTTATCATATCCTAAAAAGTCTACAAAAGCATCATTGACTATCTTAAATTTCAAACTAAAGGGATCTAATGCTGCAAAAAAGTTTGGCGATTTTTTATATAGATCAGTAAGTAAATTCTTTTCCTGTTCTAACTTATGCAATCTTAAAGCCATCTGAATATTTGAAATCAAAACACTTATCGGTGTAGATTTTATAAAAAAACCATAATATTTAATATCTTGAAGTTTAGCATCAGTTGAAAAATTCTGATTAGCTGTTAAAAATATAATTGGAATATCGAAAATTTTATTTAAGTTTTCAGCTACATCTAGCCCAGTAATTAAATCAGCTAGAACTATATCAAGCACAATTAAATCAATCTTTTCCTTCTTTATTACCTTATAAACTTCATCTGATGTACCCACTGCAATAACTTTATATCCGTTTTTTTCTATTTCAATTTTTAATAATTCTCTTTGCGTTTTACTATCTTCAACCAATAAAATAACTTCATTAGGCATAAAATATCCTCATTAAAAAATATACCGAATATAATATAAAAAGAACTAAAATCAAAATAAACAATATAAGTTATCTATTTAGCTCGGACAGTATAAGCTTAAGCCCCACGTGCCTTTGGGCACGTGGGGCCAACAAATAAAAAAAAGCAAGGTAGCTTACAACTTCCTTGCTTTTATTAAATATGGTTAATATTTTTTATAATTGAATTTTAGGCTCGCCTTTTTTCCAGTTACAAGGTATTAAGCCACCTTCTTGCAAAGCATCCAAAACTCTTAATACTTCTTCAATATTTCTACCAACATTCATATCATTCACATTTACCCATCGAATAATTCCACTTGGATCAACAATAAATGTTGCTCGGTATGCCACTTTTTCCTCTTTTTCCAAAATACCAAGTTCTTCAGCTAGTGATTTTGAAGTATCCGCTAACATTGGAAAATTTAATTTGTTCAAATCTGGATGATGTTGTCTCCAAGCTAAATGAACAAATTCAGAATCAGTAGAAGCAGCAATCAATTCAGTGTTTCTTGATTTAAATTCTTCAAATTTTTCATTAAAACCTGTAATTTCAGTTGGACAAACAAAAGTAAAATCTTTTGGATACCAAAACATAATCATCCATTTACCATCTTTAATATGGTCTTCATTTGTAATTTCTTTGAATTCTTTACCATGCTCTAAAGATACAACTGCTTTTTTCTTGAAAGCTGGGAATTTTTCACCGATACTTAATACTTTACTCATATTTTTACTCCTTATGTTTGTTTGTTGTAAATATAATTAACATAAGAAATAATTAAAAAGTTCTCAAAATGCTAATTTTTTTAAAATTCTATCTGTAACTAATTTAGAACTTATTACAGCCATTGGAATTCCAGCCCCCGGCACAGTTGAAGCTCCAACATAAAATACATTTTTAAAATCTTCATCAAAATTAGTTGGTCTAAATGCACCTATTTGCCATAAATTATGTGAAAGTCCTAATCCTGCGCCTTTAAATAAATTAAATTTATTTTGCCATTCAACAGGAGTAAATATTTCTTTTACTACAATATGTTTATTTAACTCTATGTTATTTTTTTTTGAAAAATCATCAATTATACTTTGTGCAATTTGTTCTCTATCATCCCAATTCTGTTTATAAATAAGATTTGGAACTGGACAAACAAAGAAAAGACTTTCGCAACCTTCTGGTGCATTCTGTAAATTTTTTCTGGTAAGAACATTTACATAATAATATGGTTTGTCTAACAAATTTGGATCTTCTAATATACTTTTACCATATTTTTCGTAATTATCACCTAAATAATAATTATGATGATTAATATTATTTAATTTTGTATCTATACCTAAGTACATTGTTAAATAGCCTGAAGTCCATTCCATTTTCAACAATTTATCTTCAGAAAATTTTCACGTTTAAAAACTTTTCCCCTAAAATATGCAGCATCTGAATTCACTATAAAGTAATCAGCTTCGTATTTGTTATTTAATCGATCGACAAAATATTTTATATTATCATTTTCACAAATAAAATCCATAATTTCTGTATTATAAATAAATTTTACATTTCTTTTCCTAAGTTCTTCAACAATACCTTCAACAATTTTATACATTCCACCTTTAACATTAAAGTATCCATCATAAACAAACTCTATGTAAGAAAGTAATGTATAAACAGCATTAGTATCAAATGGTGATCTACCTAAAAAGAATGCGATTAATGATATTATTTCCTTTGCTTTTTGGTTTTCAAAATATTTAGATATAAAATCCCAAAAGTTATAGAATAATACCGGCAAATGTATAGGATTTACAGTAGCTAAGGTTAATAAATATGACAACTTATTATTAAAATTTGTTTTTATAACTTTATCAACTGTATCTTTATATAAACTTTCAGTTTTGCTTATATATTTTTTAAATTTTACAGGAAAATCTTTTTCATATTTTATAAATTGTTTTGCAAACTCATCAAGATTTTTGGTAACTTTAAAACTTTGTCCATTATTAAAGCTTACTTGATATAAAGTTTCTAAAGGTTCATAATCAAAAGGTAACTTTTTTAAGCCAGCATCTTTGGCCAATTCTTCAAATTCATAAGACATACTAAAAAAACTCGGGCCTGTATCAAAAATAAAACCATCTTTCTCGATTTTATTTAATCTTCCACCGCATTGGTTATTTTTTTCAATAATTGTAATATCTAAGTTTGGATATTTGGATAGTCTTAAAGCTGTTGACAAACCACCTATCCCACCACCAATAATAAGTATTTTTTTCTTATCCATTTTTTCTCTCAAGTTTTTTGAGTTTTTCTAATGCCCATTTGAAATTATTATCTATATTTATAGCTTCATTCAAAATTATTTTAGCCTCATTAATTTTACCTAATTTTTCATAAGCTTCGGCGATTGTAATCAATAGGTTCAAATAATTCCAATCTTTTTTATTTGTCATTAAATTTTTAGCGATTAAATAATATTTTAATGCTATTTCTGCTGAACCACCAAATATTTTTGGTTTATAAAATTCAATATTCCCTAATTGTATATAACCTAAATAATTATTATTATTAGTTTTAACAGCATTATCTGCGGCATTTTTACTTTTGCTACCTAAAATTGGTGCTTTCCATTTTGATAGCCCAATTTCGTATCCGTAAAAAGCTGCTTCATATGCATAATAACTTGATAAATCCCCTTTTAGTTCAATATATTTTTGCAAATGTTTTTTTGCATTATTTAAAATTGTCTCGGCTAATTCATATTTTTTATTAGATAAACAATATGCAATATAACCATATTCATAATTAACAAGTTTTTCATAATCTTCTTTACTTTCTGCAACATTTGCAAGTTCATTCATTTTTTGATACCATAGTTGCATATTATTTGAAGTATAAGCTTTATAAATAAAGTCATCATAATCCATTGGTAATATTAATGTTGTAATAGTCAGTAAAAATAGTATTATATTTTTCTTCCTTTCCATTCTAAATTTCCAGTCATATTGTTAATAATTCTTTTAATTAACAATGTAAAAATTATTATTTGCTGCAATGGGAAAAATATTACATTGATAATAATATTTTGTTTGCTTATTAGTGATATCATAATTGCTTTCATGTAAATGATAGAAATTATCATCAAAATTATCTTGCTTTTGTAAATTAAAATAAATGGCAATAGATTAAACAAAACAAATAAAAAACCAATGATATAACTATTAACCATCATTTCTTTGATATTTTTTGTAAAACCGTTCAAGGCATCATTAAAATTTTCATACATTCTGCAACTAATAAAATTATCATCGATTGAGCATTTAATTAAATGTTTATTACTTTTATAATATTTTGCTATAAATATATCTTCTACTTTGTTATCCTTAAATTTTGAGTGTGGTTGTAGTTTGTTATATATTTCTTTTTCAAAAATCAATATTTGGCCATTTGCAGCTGAGAATAGCGGTGTTTTCAACTTTTCGACAAAAATTAATGGCAAAAATGTTATTAAAATATTATTCATTATTGGAACAACTAATTTTTCGCCAATAGTTTTCATTATTTGAGTAGGGAAAATACTCCAAAGTGTTAATTTATTTTTTGTAAAGTAGTTTACAATATAGTTTAAGTAATCAATATTTATATTTACATCTGCATCAAGAAAAATAATAATTTCACCATCTGCTTTTTTTGCTAAATTATAGCAAGCATAATTTTTACCTAACCAACCTTTTTCTAGCTCTTTGCCTTCAATTAATTTGATTCTTTTGTCAATTTTTTGGAATTCTTCAATAATTTGTTTGGTGTTATCAGTCGATAGATCATTATAAATAATTATTTCAATGTTTAAATCTTTAATTTTAATAAGTTGATTAATTAAATTACCAATTTTTTTTTCTTCATTGCGTGCTGGTATAAGAAATGAAATTTTTTTATTGATCGGTTGTATATTTTTTTTGAATTTATCTTTTAAAATGTAATTTATCATAACAATAACAAAGGTTAAAATGTGGTATCCTAATAAATTTAATATAATGTATTTCATCTTAAATTCTGCAAGTAATTTAAGTTTTCTTTGTAAAAATCATTAAATGCTTTCTCGATATTTTCATCAAATTTGTAATTTTTTATAAATGAAAATACTGTTGGTTTTATATCGCTAAAATATTCTATAAAATTGTTAATAAATAATATTTCAATATCCTTATCTTTTACGATACGATATATCCCCTTTTGAAATTTCACATCATCAATATGCAAACTTTGTATTTTACCTTGTGGGAATAATAGAACAATATTATTTTTATTACTCAAAAGTTCTGATGTAAATTTCAAACTTTCAAGTATATCAAAACTATTTTTTTTAATTGAATAAGCCCCAGCATATTTTAATAAAGGTCTTTTTATCAACTCTTCTTCTAACATCATAAAATAAAAATTTTTCTTTAAAAGTTTTATATTTATATATTCCATCCAAAAACCATCCCACCAACTAAAATGATTACCTAAAATTAGAATTGGTTTTTCTTTATCAAAAGTAGATTTAGTAATAATTTTAATTTCTTTAAAGTGGGTTTTAATTTTTAATAATGTGTATAAATCTATTATTTTAACCAATATTTTATTTATTTTGGGATAAATCATAGGATAAAGTTCAAAATAATCATAAAAAGAAGTTGTGCTGTATAAATATGGATAAAAAATAAGTTATTTATTTTAATACCTTTTCGATGTAGATATAACTGAAAAAGCAAAGCAACTAAAAACCAAGCTATATAATTTTCTATCGGCGGATTAGAATTTAGCCATTTCCACATTCCCATTTGTTCGGTAATATTTTCTATAAAAAAATCATAAAAAACTTGTAAAAAACTAGCTATCAAAAGTTGTAAATAAATTTTATTAGTAATTAGCTTGGATATAAGAAATGTTGTAAATGCTAGGGTTGCCCAATTTAAGCCAATTATTATTGGAACATCGAAAATTTTTATTCCAAGATTGTTTAAATACATATATTGACCAAACAATTTCCCAGTCTTTACGCCAATTATTTCAATAACAATAGCTATAGCTGCTATATTAAAAACAATTTTTAATATTACTTTACCATTTTCTTTAATTAGAAGCGATATTGTTATTATACTAATTCCTAAAAGTGTTAAAGGTATAAGACTAAGGAATAAATTTTTTGTAAGATGGTTTGCAATACCTATTAATCCTATCATAAAATAGCCATAAAAAGCTAAGATAATTACATTACTTTTATTTTTTAAAAAATTTTTCATAGATAAACAATGGATTTAATATTAAAATATAACAATAGACAAAATCTTCGATTGGGATAGTAAAAATCCGAAAATTTAATATATGTAAAGAATTATAATAGACTATTGGCTGTGATGTAAAACCACCAGTTAAAATACCATTTACAATTGTAAAAGGTATTATAATTACAATAAAAGATATCAAATAACTACTTAATAGCTGTTTATTAAATCTATAGTAAATAAAATTTGCAATAGTTGTTGCAAATAATACTAAATTAGTATATTTTTTTTCGTAATTGTTATATATTATAAAAGTAGATATAATTAAATTGAATGACAAAAATATTAAGACATAAAATCTCTTTAAATGTATGTTGTGTAAATAATATTGAATTGTATAATGTATAAAAATACTTGAGTAAGGAATAAGAAAAAAGAATAATATTTCTTCAATTGGAATTCCAAAGACATAAATACCTATTAGATAATCTTTATTAAACCACCAAACATTATATTGGATGAAAAAAAAATCCCATACAATAAATAAAAAAGCATTGATGCTAATGCTAATTATTATTGATGATAAATTTTTATAAAATTGTAATTTTTTTTCAAATGAAAATATAAAAGGTACAATGAAGCTAAATATTTCTAAAATAAAATATAAAGGCACTTAAATCAATTTGAATTTGTGTTTTAAATAAGAAGTAGAAATTAAAAGGAACTTAATGCCATTATTTATGCGAATTCTTTTTGCTTGATTATGTTTTAAGTAATATTTTTTAATTTTTTGGTATAATTTTAAATAATAAACAAAAGCAATATAAACTGGCAGCTGACAATCGTAAGGCAATTTTCTTATTCCCTCTAAAGCTGTAATAAACTCTTTATCTACTACTGAATAAATTTTATTTTTATCATTGGCACTTAATTTTACAAAATCTTTGTAATATTCTCGACCTAAAGTATTTGTATCATATTGTAAATCTCTTAAGAAATTTACTTTTTGGAATGCAGAGCCTAGAGCTCTGGCAGGAATGATAAGTTTCTCATATAATTCAGGTTTATTGTGTGTGAATACTTTTAAACACATAAGACCAACAACATCAGCAGAGCCATAAATATAGTTTTTTAATTCTTGTTCATCATCATAGTTCAATTTATAGAGATCAGCTTGCATCGATTTGAGAAATGCGTCAATCAAATCTTGTGGGATTTCGTACTCTTTAACAGTTAAATAAAATGAATTCAGTATTGGATTTGTACTTATTCCGTGTTTAAACGTAAAATTCAATTGCTCAAGGAAATTATCAAATAATTCTTTTTGATTATAATTTAAGAAACTATCAACAATTTCATCGGCTAAGCGTACAAAGCCGTATATACTGTAAATAGCATATTTTATTTTCTTTGGGAAAAAACTTGTTGCAAGCGAAAAAGATGTACTGTAATGATTTGTAATAATCTTAGATATTTTAAATGAGAAAATATCGTAGAGTTGTTTCATATAACTCCTTTTATTATTGAAACAAATAATTTATATCTAAGATTCAAATATTACATAACCATTACAAAAGATAAGTTATTATTGAGATATTTGCTTCTTCAACTCTTCGATTTTTGCTACTTGTTCATAGAATTTAGCTTCAGCTTCTTCAACTTGTTGTTTGGCAGCTTCATATATTTCTTTTTTTGATTCATCTTGTCTTAATATTTCTAAGGATTTTTTAACGTTAAAAATGTTATTTTTAGTGAGTTCGATTGTATTTTCAGCAATTTCAATTTGTTTTAATAATTCTTCTTTTTTTTGTTCGTCCATATTATTTATACCTTTAAATGTTATATAAGCAATATAACAAATATTTGAATAAAATCAAGTAAATTTTTGGTTGTAGAATGATTTTATTTGAGTTTTAGATTCAGAATAAACTTTTTGTATGACTGATAATATTTTTATGTAGGTGTGTGAGTGCTAAATAAGGAGGAAATAAGTTTATATGTAATGATTATTTTGAAGATTTTATGGCGTCAGCCGGCCCGTGCGCGCAGCGCACGGGCTTTATGCTTATACCGTCTGAGCTAAATAACAATGGAAAAAGTTTTTTGTTTTTAAGCAGAAGTATAATGTTTATTTCATCAATTCTAAAATTCTGTTTTTTACAGTAGATTTATCTGTAAGACCGACGTATTTTTCAACCACTTTACCGTTTTTATCAACAATGAAGAATGTAGGGATAGCATCAACGCCACCGAATGTTTCAATGACTTGATTGTTATAATATACTACAGGATAGTTAATTCCAACATTTTGGGCATATGGGACAACATCTTTTTTCGTTTCTCTATCTAAAGAAATGCCGATGATTTCAAAAGGTTTATCTTTTAATTCATTTTTTAAGGAGATTAAATCTGGAATACTTTTTCTACAAGGTGGGCACCAAGTTGCCCAGAAATCGATTAGAACAACTTTTCCTTTGTAATCACTTAATTTAACTAACTTCCCATCTAATGAATATAATTCGAAATTGACGCTTTTTTGTGCCTGTATTTCATAACCAGGTGGTAATTGGCCTTCTGTATTTTCATTAGCGTTGCTATTATTCACAAAGTAAAATATAATTACAACTACGAAAAATAAAACCGTATAAATTGGGCTTTTGTACTTCATATAAAATTGTCTCCATTTTGGTAAATTTTGTAATTCTTTTAATTTTTTTTCATATTCTTTTTTGTTTTCCATTTCATAATCCTTAAAATTAATGAGATTTGAAATATACAAAATTGTTACAAATATTTTTCAAATTATTTAGAGAACTTAATTGTTCCCCTATCGTCGATATCAACTTTAACAATATCATTAGCTACAAAGTTCCCCTTCAAAATTTCTTCAGCTAAAGGATTAATTAAATATTTTTGTATTGTTCGTTTTAAAGGTCTTGCACCAAAATGTATATCATAGCCCAGTTGCGCCAACCAATCTTTTGCCTCATCAGAAACAACAAGTTTAATGTTCTTTTGTTGTAATAACTCACTAACTTTACTAATTTGTAAATCTACAATTTGTCTTAAGTTATTTTTATTTAATGGTTTAAATAGAATGATTTCGTCTATACGATTTAAGAATTCGGGACGTATTGTTTTTCGTAGTAATTCAAACATTTGTAGTTTAAGTTTTCCAAGTATTTCACTTTCATTATTTTCATTAAAGTTATCTAGCTGATCTTGAATAATATGAGAACCTAAATTAGAAGTCATAATGATAATCGTATTTTTGAAGTTAACAGTTCTACCTTGACTATCGGTTAATCTTCCATCTTCTAAAACTTGTAAGAGTAAATTGAATACATCTGGATGGGCTTTTTCAATTTCATCCAAAAGAACAACAGAATAGGGTTTTCGTCTTACTGCTTCAGTTAATTGGCCACCTTCTTCGTATCCCACATATCCAGGAGGAGCACCGATTAATCTAGTTACAGAGAATTTTTCCATATATTCAGACATATCAATACGAATCATATTATGCTCATCATCAAATAGATATTCAGCTAATGCTTTTGCTAATTCAGTTTTTCCGACACCTGTTGTACCTAAAAAGATGAATGATCCAATAGGTCTATTTTGATCTTGTAATCCAGCTCTAGCTCTTCTGATAGCATTAGAAATTGCCTCAACGGCGTCATCTTGTCCAACAACTCTTTTTTTGAGATATTTGTCAATATTTAATAATTTAGTTCTTTCAGATTCTAGCATTTTTTGGACAGGAATTTTTGTCCATTTAGCAACAACTTCAGCAACATCTTCGGCGGTTACTTCTTCATTAAGCATTTTCTTATCTTTTTGGATTTCTTCAAGTTGTTTTGTAAGTTGGTTTAATTCATTAGTTTTAATATTTATGTCGCCATATCGAATTTTAGCAACAAGGTTAAAGTCTTGATTTCTTTCAGCTTCTTCAGCTCTTAATTTCAGTTCTTCAATTTCAGATTTAATATGTCTAATTTTAGAAATTGTTTCTTTTTCTAATTTCCAATGGTTATGTAAATCATCTCTTGTTTTCTTTAAATTTTCTAATTCTGTATCAATTTCATTAATTCTTTTCGTTGAATTTTCATCTGACTCACGTTGCAAAGCAACTTTTTCAATTTCTAATTGTTTAATTTTTCTTTCGAGAATATCAATTTCTTCAGGCATAGAATCAATTTCAATACGTAATTTGGAAGCTGCTTCATCAATCAAATCTATAGCTTTATCAGGTAAAAACCTATCTGTTATGTACCTATTAGATAGTTGGACAGCAGCAACAATAGCAGCATCAGTAATTCTGACACCGTGGTGGAGCTCGTATCTTTCTTTTAGGCCGCGCAAAATCGATATAGCATCATCTTCATCGGGTTGATCAACAAGAACAGGTTGGAAACGGCGCTCAAGCGCTGGATCTTTTTCAATATATTTTCTATATTCATCCAATGTTGTAGCACCGATACAATGTAATTCTCCGCGTGCGAGAGCAGGTTTTAGGATATTTGCAGCATCCATTGACCCGGAAGCATTCCCTGCGCCGACTAAGTTGTGAATTTCGTCAATAAATAATATTATTTCTCCGTTTGAATTTTGTACTTCTTTAATAACAGCTTTTAATCTCTCTTCGAATTGACCGCGATATTGAGTACCAGCAACAAGCGCTCCTAAATCTAAAGCATAAATTTGTTTAGTTTTAAGATTTTCAGGAATATCACCAGATATAATTCTATGAGCAATACCTTCAGCAATTGCAGTTTTACCAACACCGGGTTCACCAATTAATACTGGATTATTCTTTGTTCTTCTTGATAATACTTGGATTACTCTTCTGATTTCTTCGTCTCTACCTATAACAGGGTCAAGCTTACCTTCTTTTGCTAATTGATTTAAATTTCTAGCATATTTGTTTAACGATTGATATGTTTCTTCAGCAGTTTGGCTAGTAATTGTTTGATTACCACGAATTTGCTGTAATACCTTTAATAACTCATTAGAATTTAGGCCTTGTTCTTTTAACAATTTGGCAACACTATTATCATTTTCGAATATTGCTATTAACAAATGTTCAGAAGAAACGAATTGGTCACCAAACTTTTGAGATGTTTTTAAAGCATCATCCAAAATTTTCATTAAATAACGTGATGGATGTATATCATAATTACTTCCCTGTACAGCAGGTAACTTCAGTAACAATTCACCTACTTTAATTTTCAAAACTCTAGTATTAAGCCCAGCTCTTCCTAATGCTTGAATAACAATCCCTTCATCATCCTGCATCATAGCAGCGAACAAATGCTCAGGTTCTAAAGTCTGATGATTATAACCTTTTGCAATATCAATTGAGTTCTGAATTATTTCTTGTGCTTTTATTGTGAATTTATCCATACTCAAAGCCATAAAAAACCTCCAATTTTTTATCCCATTTGATTCAAAATCAAAAAAAAAGTTACAATACTATTAAGATTTTTATGATATTTTGCACATAAATATAAATAACATTAAGTCGTGCAATATTACTTCCAGTTTATTTATGTAATCTTATATCTTTTATATTTAGTTGCGGTGTTACTACAGTATCCTTTGTGACATAACCAATTGAAAAGACAATATCGTAAGTTGCATCAAGATTATCGATTGTTAACTTATCAGCTAAACTATAACCAGTAGCTTCGAAAGTTGTTTTACAATTTTCTTGAGTACAATAAGCTATAAAGTGGTTATTTGGATTTGATCTAATTTTTGTAAATTTTACATTTTCACATAAAAATACAGGTCGCATATTAGATGGGCCAAATGGGGCAAACATATCCAAATATTTAAGGAATTTTGGGGTAATATCCTTGAATTGTATTATTGAATCAATATTTATTTTTTTTACGAAGACATCCTCACTTACAGTTGAAGCTAAAATTTCGTTTAAACGTTCATTAAGTAAAGGAATATTTTCTATTTTCAAGGATACTCCTGCTGCAGCAGCATGTCCACCGAATTCAGTTAATAAATCTTCACAAGTTTTAAATAATTCAAATAAGTTAATACCTGGGATACTTCTTGCAGAGCCTTTAGCTAAACCATCAACTGTTGAAAGCATAATTGCAGGTTTATAATATTTTTCTACCAATCTTGAAGCAACAATTCCATTAACCCCTTGATGCCATTTATCATTATGAAGCACAAAAATATAATTATTTTTATTTAACTCATTTTCTTCAATAATTTTTACGGCTTCTTCCATAATTTGTTTATCGAGCTGCCTTCTTTGTAAATTTCCTTGATTTAGCTCTTCGGCTAAAGTAACAACATAATCTTCATCATTCGACGTTAAAATATCAATAGATGGTAAAGCATTGCCTAATCTACCTACAGCATTTATTCGGGGTGCAATGGCAAAAACAATATTCGTTACAGAAATTTCTTCGTAATTTATAGAGGCTTTATTTAAAATGGCTTTGACGCCGGGCCTTGGATTATTTCTTATATTTTCAAGACCATAGTGAACTAAAACTCTATTTTCATTATTTAATGGTACAATATCGGCCGCTGTGGCAATAGCAACCAAATCTAAATATTCAGTAATATCATTTGTCATACCTAATTTTTTTGCTATAGCCTGGATTAACTTAAAAGCAACACCAGCCCCGGACAATGATTTAAAAGGATATTTTGAATAAGGAAGTACTGGATTGATTAAAACATCAGCATTTGGTAAAATATCTTTTGGTTGATGGTGATCAGAAATTATTACTTTTAGACCTTTGGAACGAGCATAATCAACTTCTTCAATTGCGGTTATTCCACAATCAACTGTAATAATTAAGCTAAAATTATTTTGTAAAGCATAATCAATTCCATTTTTAGAAACACCATAACCTTCTTCCAAGCGGTTAGGAATATAAATATCGACAAATGCATTAAGTTTTCTGAAAAATAGCTTTAAAATTGCGGCAGCACAAATTCCATCCACATCATAATCGCCATAAACTAAAATTTTATGATTATTTGTAATTTCTGAAATAATTAATTTTGCGGCTTCATCCATACCTTCAAGCAAGAAAGGATCATAGAGATGTTGTAAATCTGGATGGAAAAATTTACGTACCTGATTAACATCAGTAAAACCTCTTTGCACCAGAATCTTGGCTAAAACAGAAGGTAAGCGAAGTTCATTAATAAAAAGTTTAACAATATCTTCATTAAATGTATTATTTGTTACCCATTCAATATTTTTCATAATTTCCTTAAAATTTTAAGAAGTAAGCTGAGTAATAAGCCGAATTCTGTATCTAGGCAATTATTTATCTTGGCATTCAGTCACCTGAATGCTCCAGCGATCTACCCGGGGCAATGCCAAGTGAGCAACCTGGTGGATAAAAATCCAAGCCCCTGCTTGATCTTGCACCGACTGAGGTTTGCCCTGCCACTATCATTACTGATAGTGCGGTAGGCTCTTACCCTGCCTTTTCACCCTTACCTTAATTTCTTAAGGCGGTATATTTTCTGTGGCACTTTCTGTAGTATGTAACTTACGTCACATACCCCCAGCTGTTAGCTGGCAGCCTGCTCTATGGTGTTCGGACTTTCCTCTTTGTTTATTTCAAACAAAGCAATTGCCTTCTCAGCTTACTAATTTACAAAAATAATATTTTTTTTTAAATATTTCTTTATTTTTTATCTCATAACGTCAATTTTTGCACCATCATCAAAATATGTGTGATCTTTTAACAAATCTGCTGTTAAACAAGAATGTATTGGTATTATACCAACTAAATCGCCAATTTTTAATTTATTAAAATCATTTTGAGCACAATTTACTATACTATGCTCTTGAGATATTCTTTCAATATAATTTGATGTGATATCACCATCTAAAACCAATCTTCCATAAACATTTTTTCCGTTTATTACTAAAGAATCTTTTGAAAGATGAACAGCGCCACAATACAAAACTATTTTTCTTTCTTTATCATATTTTGATACTACTGGCGCATAAACAATACTTGAAATTTCATCTAAGCTACATACGCCTATTTCATATTGCATTAAATCATAGTAAACAAAATTACCGGGACGTATCTCATCAATTACATCATCGAAAACTTCGATAGTAGAAACTATTGGTGTATCACCAATTGAAAATATATATTCATCACCAAAATATTTTTTTATTTTTTTAATTTGTAATATTGTCTTTTCATAAATATGTTTAATATTTGCAATTCCTTTAACATTGTAAGTTTCGCCATTATGCGTTAAAAAACCTATAAAATTAATCTTTTTACTTTCTTTTGCTTTATTGATAAATTTTTCAATATTTGCAAAGTCATCTGCTTTAATTCCTGATCGGTTTAAACCAAAATCTAATTCTAAATATAAATTCACTTTAAATTCTAAATTCTCATTTAAATATAGTAAAGTTTCTATATCAGAAGCTATAAGACTTAATTTACATTGTTTTAATTCTTTATTTACTTTATTGATTTCTAATATGTTAAAAGGAAATGCAATAGTAATATCATCCCAATAATTTTTATAAAAATAAATTGCCATATCAACAGATGATACAGTTATTTTATCAATTCCTAGCCCTCTATATAATTCTCCAACAGTTTTCGATTGATGCGTCTTAAAATGTGGTCGGAATACTATTTTAGTATTTTTAATTTTATTTTGGATTTTTTTTATATTTCTTATACATTTGTTTTTATTAATTACTAAAGTTGGTCTAACTATTTCCATAACAAACCCTTAAAATTATGTTAATTTCATATAGTGACGAAATATCTATCAATGTTGTATATCCTTATAAATCTAAATATAATAAAACAATAATTTTTATACACGGCTTTACCGGTTCACTAAACGATTGGGATGACTTGCTACCACACCTCGATGAAAATATTTTACCAATCACTTATGATTTAATTGGGCATGGTAAAAGTTCAGCACCTGAAAATCCACAATTCTATAGTCTTGAATTCCATATGGAAATTTTAAAATTTATAATCGACTTTTTTAATATAAAAAATTTTGGACTATATGGTTACTCTTTAGGCGGAAGAATTGCATTAAATTTTGCTGTGCATAATAAATTGGAATTTTTAATTATTGAAAGCTCCACTCCTGGCATCAAAGAAGAACAAGGAAGAGAGAAAAGATATTCCGACGACCTAATTCTTGTTGATTTTATTAAGAACAATTCAATTAAAAGTTTTATCAAGCTTTGGATGGAAAAAGATTTATTCAAAGATTTAAAAGATATGCCACAAAATAAATACGAAAAACTGCTCTCACAAAAATATCAAAATAATAAAATTGGTTTAATCAATACATTATTAGAATTTAGCACCGGTAAAATGCTGCCAATTTGGGATAAACTATCAAATATCGAATACCCCACATTATTATTATCAGGCTCTGAAGATGAAAAATTTAAAGGTATTCACAAAGAAATGAGCCAATTACTCCCAAATTCACAAAATATAATCATTAAAAATGCTTGTCACAATTTACATAATACAAAAGCTGAAACTCTAAGTCAATTTATTAATGCTTTTATTAGTAATTTGTAATTTGGCTTCTATTCTTAAAACCTTTAATTTTAGCTGGATATCCAGAAACTGTTACGGTTACTTTTTTATAAAAAATAAAGTAGTTATCAACTATAATTGTATATGAAGGTGATATGATTAAATCTGCATCAGGAGCTTTCCTTAATGCATTAAAATTAGCTGCGGCTTTTACTTTATCATATCCTGAATTGTCGTCATTATTCGAACTATTATAATATAAGTAATTATTGTCCCCACTCATTGGCAAAAAGTGGAATAAATATCCTCTAGTTGCAGTTGCTGTAATTTTAGTTAAAGTATTTACTTCTAATTCCGGGATCGCTTCATAAGGGACATTGACGTTATGACTAACTTCAACTATATTAGAGCATCCTGTAATTATTAGTGTAAAAAAAATATTTAAAAATATAAAGGTTCTTTTCATTCTTAGCCCCAAAATTTAATTTGATAATTATAGAAAAAACATTATTTTTTTTTATGTAAAAAAGGAATTATAAAAAATGAAAAA